>Ga0066605_10002892_pt1 | contig 10697 bp, 8 predicted proteins | sample SaaInlLV_DNA_10m_FD_60385 | JGI IMG/M metagenome (GOLD analysis project Ga0066605, IMG submission 60385) | Marine microbial communities from expanding oxygen minimum zones in the Saanich Inlet - SI075_LV_DNA_10m | ecosystem: Environmental > Aquatic > Marine > Unclassified | place: British... | reverse complement strand
AGGACGACGATTTTAAGGTTAGGGTCTTCGCAGATACGACGCATCTGATCGCGGAATAGATCGGCGGCACCGAAGAACAGTTCACCTTCGACGTGCACAATCGATACTTCTGGTGTGCCGCGTTGCTCGAGGGTTTCGAGTTCAGCGAGGTGGCCTTCCTCATTGAAGGCATATTCAATCATCTCAGGTCTGGCGACCTTCTTCAAAAACAGAATGATCGAGATACCGACACCGATATAAATCGCCATATCGAGTGGCATCAGCAGGCCACTGATAAAGGTCGTGCCGAAAACAATCGCATCGGATTTAGTGGATCGAGTCACGATGCGTATTGCATGTTTATTCAGCAGTGAAATGCCGATTACTATGACGAGTACCGCCAATGTGCTTTGCGGGATAAAGCGAGTATAGGGGCCGAGCACGAAGGCACCAATGAAAACAATGGCACCACTAATATAGCTGGCTAGCACGCTGCGGCCTCCGCTGGTCGCACTGAGCGAAGAGCGCGTTAGTGAGCCGGATGCAGGCATTCCGGAAAAGAAGGCGCAACTAATATTGGCCATGCCGATAGAGAACATCGCTTGGTTGGCATTCAGTCGTGCACCAGTCTTTGCGGCGAGGGATTTGCCGATCGAAATGCCTTCTAAGATACACAGTAGAGCGATGGCCAATGCTGGGCTAGCGAGTAGCTGAATATTTGCGAGCGATAGTGCTGGCGCTTGAAAAGACCAGTCTGCGGCGTTTATGCCAGAGAGGAAGGCAACGCCTGCATTATGGCCAACTGTTAGCGCGGTAAGCAACGAAAGCGTGACCAAACAAATCGCGACGTTGGGCAGCGCTTTATAGAAACGGTCGAGCCAAACATACAGCACTACCGTGACAAGGCTGATGCCGACTGTTATCCAGTGAACGGTCTCAATCGAGGAGGCAATCAATGCCATCGATTCGTAAAAGGTCGCCCCTTTGTGCGGTAGGCTTAAGCCGAGAGCCTTGGGGATCTGATTGGCAATGATCAACAATGCCGCAGCCGTGATATAGCCGGTTATTACCGAGCGCGAAATATATTGCACGAAATTGGCGACCTTAAAATAAGCGCCTATCACTACGAATAGACCCACCAGCAGAATTAACAACGGCACAAGACTAAGCATTTGTGTGCCTGCGATGCCAAGGCTGGCAAAGGCACTCAACAGCATGACCGAAGTCGCATTGGTCGGCCCCAGAGTAATATAGTGGCTCTTCGCGAAAATCGGTGCCACCATCGCCGCGATGGCCGAACCGTAGATTCCGTATTGAATCGGTAGCCCCGCAATCAAGGCATAAGCCATCCCTTGGGGAAATGCCAACAGAGCGACATTAAATCCCGCACGCGTATCACCGGCGAGATGTCCCTTGAAGTCGTTTTGATAACCGGAGAGTGACTTTCGGAGCGGAAAAAAGTCGAGGCCGTTATACTCCTTTGCCGCAATTGCGGCTTGTTTTGCATATTGAAAAATCGAGGACACTGCAGGTTCGGTTCTAGATGACTGTGTGCGTGATTTTTACCAAATGCAATCTTACTGTCCGTTCGGGTAAAGTGTCGCCATGACTTCGGCGTGCAGCGGCGCTTTGGCTGCGATGATGCAACGTTCATCGAACGCATCGCCACCTTTCCAGCCAGTTACGGTGAACCCCGCACCTTGTAGGCAAGGGATGATCGCTGCACAGTCCCAAATTTCCATCATTGGATCGCACATGATGTCAGTGAAGCCGGAGCAGAGTAGGATGTAGCCACCTGCATCGCCCCAAGAGCGGTAGAGTGCGGTCTTTGGAGGCAACGCGGTCCAGTCGGCATTGTTCTGCCAAAGCGTGGTACGAATCGGATCGGTGGTGCACAGGGTTGCTTCGCCCAGAGGGCAGACAGCACGTCCAGAGACGGGTTTGCCGTTGAGCGTCGTGGTTTCACAGTCGCCGATCACGAGTTGTTTGAGCACGGGCTGATTGATGGCACCGATCACGGGGCGGCCTTTGTAAAGTAGGGCGATCAAGGTCGCGAACAAAGGCACGCCGGAAATGAAAGACTTGGTGCCGTCAACTGGGTCGAGGACCCACACGAAATCGGCGTCGTCTCGCTCGCTGCCGTATTCTTCGCCAATAATACCGTGCTCTGGGTAGCGCTCGGCGAGGATTTCGCGAATGCGCTTCTCGGCATTTTGGTCGGCCAGTGTAACTGGTGTCTTGTCGGACTTACGCTCGATTTCGACATCTGGCCCGTAGTGTGGCAGGATCTCTTTGGAAGCCTCTTCGCAAAGGTAGGCTATAAATTCAATGAATTCGTCTTTTTGAGCGCGTGTGAGTTGTGACATATCGACTGGTAGTGCGGGTTGAAAATCGAGCAATGTGGGGTGCGATGCATACTCTGGCAACCGTAGAGTCAGGGGAATTTCATTTGCGATTGGAATTGTGCTGCTGGTTGCGGTAAAATTACAATCGCTAGGAATTCGTTGTTCCTGCTACGGTGTTTAATGCGGTCTGGTCTTCCACTTTATAAAATCCGGTCTTGTGTGCTGGCACTGACGGAATCACGTTCTCGGCGTGATTGATACGCCTATACATGTGATTGATTTTGAAGGCAACCGCCAGAGTGGTATTGTCGAGTATGGCGTGGTGACCCTGGCTGGTACAGAGATTGTGGCTACCTACACACGGCTGTGTGCAGCAATTGGTACAATCAGTGATCGGGATCGACAACAGCACGGTATTTCGGAACAGGCTGCCGCAGCGCAGACGCGCTTTGATACAGAGTGGGATTTTTTTGCGCAACTGCGCGCGACGGGGCCGCTCTGTGCACATAATGCGTCGGTCGAAGATGGCTTGTTGCGCAGCGTTTGGCCGTATCCGCGCAGCTCGCCTGATTTCTCGGCAGTGGATCGATCGGTCGCTAGCTGGGGACCATGGTTGGACACCTTGTATCTGTATCGTCGTATTTACCCGCAACTTGAGAGTCATAAGCTTGGCGATCTGATCGGACTGTTTGATTTGCAGGCGTCGTTGGATAAACATGCCGCGCTGTATTGTCCTGCTAAACGCCGCCATTATCATTGTGCGTTGTACGACACGCTCGCTTCTGCTTTACTGTTGCGACGTCTCTATCAAGAGCCTGATCTTAATTCATTGAGCCTACACTGGTTATTTTTACATAGCTCTTCGACCGACACAGGTCGCGATGCGATGGGCCAACAAGACCTTTTTTAGAATCGAATGAGTCAGCTGCCCACTATTGTTTTTTTTGGATCGGATGCGATCTGCCTGCCCGTGTTGAATTACTTAAAACATGAAGCTTCGAGCGAATGTGTCCTGCGTGCGGTGGTTTCGCAGCCGGACCGGCGACAGGGGCGCGGTAAGCAGTTGCAGCCCAACCCTGTTGCAGCTTGGGCGTTGGCCAATGGCGTCGAGCTGTTGCAGCCCGAACAACCGACGCTTGAATTGGCCGAGTGGATGATGATAGAGGAGATCGCGGTGGCGTTGGTCATGGCCTATGGGCACTTCTTGCAAAAGTCCCTGCGCGAAGCGGCACAGCATGGGATGCTGAATTTTCACGGCTCGCTGCTTCCTCAGTATCGCGGCGCTGCGCCAGTGGAGACTGCGCTGGCCACGGGTGACGCGGAGACGGGTGTGGGCCTTATGCAGGTCGTCAAAGAGATGGATGCTGGCGGTGTGGCTGACTTTGAAGTCGTTCGTATTAGCGAACAGGATACAGGGCCTGAGTTACGCGTCAAAGTTGGCGAGGCCGTGGTACCGCTGTTGCGTCGTAACTTGGCGGCTACGTTAGCGGGCGAGCTAAAGTTTAAACAGCAGGATACAAGTCAGGTTACTTATTGTCGAAAGATGCGTAAGGAAGACGGGGCTGTCGACTTCACCTTGCCTGCGGTTGCGATCAATAATCGCTTGCGAGCTTTTACGCCATGGCCAGGTGGCTATTTTGATCATGGCGAAGTGCGGATCAAGGTCGGCCAAACGAGTGTCGAAATCGATGAATTCACATCTGCCGAGCCTGGCACAGTCTTGAGTACTAGCCCTGCTGTGCGTGTGGCCACAGGTGCAGGTGTGCTTTGCTGTCATGAGCTGCAGCGCCCAGGTGCGCGGATGCTAGCTGTTGCGGATTTTCTATGTGGCTATTCGCTCGCTAAGGGCGACCGATTGATTGGTGGAACAGCAGAGCCTTTGGTACGTAAAGAACCTTGAAGAGTTTGATAGCTATATCTGGCTTAGTCCTCTTTTTGAGCAGCACCTTTCAGCTGTGCTGATAGCGACGCTGGGCAAATACTTGCCCAGCATTAATCGCTGCAACAGGATTTAGCCGCTGCTTTCGGCGGTCGGCTGAGACCTAGGGAAATTAACAAGATGAGGATTAAGACGATGCCGCTGAGGTGTTGCCATAATTCTGGTTGCATAGCTGCGTGCTGATGCACGCTGTGCTCGATGGTTTGTGTGCCGAGTGTACTGTTGAGCAGCCCACCGGCGATCCATGCGATGACGATGAGACTGCCGAGGTAAATCAACGTGGCCTTGTGACCGAGCATTTTCCAGAGGCTGATGACGGTTGCGGTATTGGTGGCTGGTCCGGTAATTAGAAAAATAAGGGCGGCGCCCGGCGAAAGTCCAGCGGCCATCAGCGCATATGCCATCGGGATCGATGCAGTCGCGCAAATGTATAGTGGTAGGCTGATAACTGTGGCGAGTAAGAAGGCGAGCGAGCCGGTGCTGAAGTGACCACTAATTAGGTCGGGCGGAAGCAGTGTGGTAATGAGCCCCGCAAGTACGAGGCCGATCAGCAGTGCGACTGCAAGGTCGGCAGGCAGGTTGACAAAGCCGTAACGGAGCGCGGTTGAGAGGCGGGAGGGCTGAGGGTTAGAGACCTGAGGCTTAAGGGCAGAGACTTGAGGCGTCTTAATCATACTCGTAATCTTACTCAGCGTTGATTGGGGATCAGAATTCAGATTAGGATTAGGACTGAGGTTAGGACTGAAATTGATTGTGGGTGGAGGTGTTTTGGGGGGCTGGGACTCCGCTTTCTCTTTGCAAAAGAGCTCGATCAGGAATCCGGTGACGATGCCTGAGACGAAAGCGACTACGACGCGCACCGTGGCGAAGAGGCCACCCATTAGGGAATAAGTCGCTAGGATGCTATCGACCCCAGTTTGTGGGGTAGAGCTAAGAAATGCTGCGGTGGCTCCGCGGCTCGCACCGCTCTTGTGTAGAGAGGCGGCGGCTGGTATCACTGAGCAAGAGCAGAGTGGCATAGGAACGCCGATCAAGCAGGCTTTGAACACTGCTCCTAGGCCAGGCTTGCCGAGTAGGCCTTGCACTTGTTCTTTGCGGATCAAAATATGCAGCAGACCTGCGATCGCGAATCCGAAGATCAAGTAAGGTGCCATCTCGGCGACCATGTACCAGGTGTTGAGGGCGAATGCTTTAAGGAATGCGATCATCAGGTGATCAGTATTCATAGGGGGGGTGGAACTGACAACACTAAGAACGATGACGGACGTCGAATAGGGAAATGTGGGAGGGACGTGCTCCGTCTTGTCCGCCGATTAAATCCTAGTTTTTGCGACGCTCTGTGGTCGATTCGGACCATACGGAGGTGTTCTCTCCTATTGGAAGATGTAGCTTGTTTAAAAATGATCTTGGCGTTCGGGCCTCTAGAAGTGATCGTAGTGGACACATGGCTAGTTCTACGGTTGAAGATTATATTAAGCACATATACCTCATTTCTGAAAAATCGGGAAAGGATCAGGTCTCGATGGGCAGTGTTGCTGAAGCCTTGGGGGTCGTGCCTGGTACTGCGACCACCATGGTCAAGGCTTTAGCCGATGCCGGTCTGGTCGATTATGCGCCGCGGGTCGGAGTCCATTTGACGGTGCATGGTCGCAAATTGGCGCTGCACGTGTTGCGGCGGCATCGTTTGATTGAACAATTTCTGGTCGAGGTACTTGGCTTTGATTGGTCGGAAGTACATGAAGAGGCCGAGTGCATGGAGCACGTGGTTTCGGATTTATTACTTGAGCGGATCGATCAATATCTGGGTCATCCCACAGAGGACCCGCATGGAGACCCGATTCCCTCAGCTGCAGGTGAGTTATTGCACGGCAACTCAGAGAGCTTGGTGGCGTGCTCTTTGGATATGCAGCTTTCGGTGGCGCGTATTACCGACCAAGACCCTGACTTTTTGCAATACATTGCCAGTGCCGGACTCAACCTCGGCGTGTCCTTGCGCGTGGTCGCACGCAACTTGAGCTCCGAATCTGTGAGTCTCGAAGTCGGGCCAACGAATGAGAGCCTCACCTTGGGATTGGGCGCAGCGGCTAAAGTGCTGGTGCGGGGTAGCTAAAGTGTTGGTGCGCGTAAGCCAGTCGCTAATGCACGTGCCCAGGATAATAGCCACTTAGCGCTTTAACGCTTTCAGCGAGTGCGGTAGCGTAGGCGCTGTCGGCATTTTGCTTGGCTTTCATCCCGGCTAGGATCACGGCGTGATGCTTGATTAGTCGCTCTGTGTAGTCGGCTTGGCTGGGCTTGACACGTTGCGTGAGGTAGTAATCGCCGATGGTTTCGATGATTTTTTGCGCGTGCTGCTCTTTGTTCATTACCCAGCGTGTCGCTTGGTTTTGAGATTGTGCGTCGGTCTTGCCTGCGAGCTCGGCTAGCATGATCGTGGCCTTGATTACGGTCGCGGCGTCTTCCAGCATACTTTGCACACGTGCGCTGTCGTTGTAGATGCCGCAAGGTACTTGACAGTGCCCAGCGGCTGACTGAGTTGCAGTAAACGGTGTGCTTGCTAAAAAGAACGTAAATACAAGTGAGGCTATTTTAAATATGTTCATCGTTCTGAATCGTGGGTGGTGTTTTTTTATGTTTCTAGACGAGTGTGATAGTTGCTGGACTGGTGCGGTTAGATTACTCGCCAGCAAAGGCACAGTTAATCAAAGCTTTAACTTTAGAAAAAAGCGACCGTTGCGGGCGCTTTAATTTAAATTACTCCTCGTTGTCTGTCGGGATCTTGTTCTCGACGGGAATGATGAGCAACGGGGTCTTGGATTTGACCCATACATTTTGTTCTTTGAAGAATTTAGCGGAAATTACTTCGCAGGCTTCACCGATTGTTTCGACGGGCATGCGGATGCCTTTGGGCGTGGTGTTAAATTCGTGGGCGGCACTGTGGATGCGGCCAGCTGTAGTGCTGATGTCGTCGTCCTCAGGGATTTGCGTGATCCAGCCGACGATGTCTTTCTCCTTTAGTGAGCCGTCAGGGTCGGAGACCAGCAGGACGTTTTGCTTCTTAACTGCCGGCGGGCGCAGGGCTTTTTCTTCTTCTTCAGCCTTGAGCTCTAGTTCGATCTCCTGCATGATGCCAGCGATCTTGCGAATGTCGGGTTCGTTGCGTTGAAGAATGAATTTGAGGGTTTCGATGTCGATTTTAGGCATGGTAAAAAAAAACTGTGTAGCGTGTAAAAGTGTGCAGGTTTAAAACCGCATGATAACGTCTGATATTGTGCTGTCGGGCAATCGAAAAGTACGCGAATTTATTTTTCGTAGAGCAGTTCAGCTCGATCAAGTGCGGCACCGAAGGCGTCGATCGAGTCAATGAATGTGTAGTCGGGTGAAATGCCCCAGTCCCATTTTTTACCGAGTATGTAGTGTCGCACCGGTAGTGCTTGGTCGGTGCTGGGAATGCTGATGTTGTCAGACACGGTGCTGATGACCGCGGCCGCGATATCACCACTGTGCTGCAGTTGTGAGAGCACGACAATACTTTCGCTGGTGCGGTAAACTTTGTCGATTTCGATACTCCAACCGGCATCGGGTGTGTCGAGGCGAATGGAGATGTCTTGTTGCTTCTGAATGCTGGCAGGCTCCGCATCTTGTGGCGAGTTGAGTGAGCCCGCGACGACGAGCGTGTGCTGCTGTGGCTTTAGATGTTGGCGGATGGTGCGGTTGACTTGCTCAGCGGTGATGGCTTGAAGGAGCTGCGGATATTCGTCGATATACTCTGGAGCGAAGCCTCGCTGCACAAAACTGAGCACTTGCCCAGCAACGCTGCCAGTGGTGGAGAGTCCGACTAGGTAGCCGCCGGAGAGCGTATCGATAGCTTTTTGCACTTCGTCTTCGCTAACGCCTTGCTCATACCATTCGGTAAAGACGGACTCGGTCGCGGCTAAACCTTGATCGAGTAGGGCGGGCGAAAAGCTGGCGCTGAGGCTCCAATTGCCTGGAGTAAGGATGTCGCCTGAGTGGCCGGATCGGATGCTGTAAGTGAGGCCTTGCTTCTTGCGCACTGCTTGCATGAGGCGGGAGTTGAAGCTACCGCCGAGAATGTAGTTGCCGAGCTTGAACGGGATGTAGTCGTCGTCGGTGCGTTGGATGCCAGTGTTTTGAGCATAACGGACAGCGACACTGGTCTTATCGGTAATGTAAATGCGTTTGTCTTGTTGATTGTTTTTTAACTGCGCAGGGATCTCGGTAGGGTAGTTCACGCCTCCGCTCCATCCGTCGAAGGCAAATTCGACAGCGGCGGTGAGTTGCTCGAAGTCGATATCTCCAGCGAAGACCAGTCGCATCGACTTCGGCCCGTAGTGATCAGTATGAAACTGCGCGATGTCTGATATGGTGGTGACCTTTAGATCTTCGAGAAGCACGTCGATTTTGGCGGAGTAATTCGGGTGGCCTTTCGGGTAAAGCAGGCGCGCGACTTGCGCGTTGGCTCTGTAGTCAGGATTGTCGATGGCTTGCAGTAGTCCCGCGCTTTGGCGGCTCTTTAAGGTTTCGAGCACCTCGGGGTCGAATGCTGGTTCGCGCAATTGTTCGGCGAGTAAGCCCATGACTGCACCAGCATCTTCGCGAAGGAATTGACCAGCAAAGCCGAGACTGTGTGCGCTCGCTGAAAATCCGATATCAGCGCCGAGAGTGTCAAGGCGCTCGGCGATGGCAAAGCGGTCGTTGCGCTGGGTGCCTTTGTCGAGCATCAACGCCGTCAGACCCGCGAGTGTGGGGGCATCGACTGGGCTGAGTGTCTCGCCTGCGGCAAAGCTACCGACGAAAGAGACGACGTCGTCGATTGGCATGTCGATGGCGATGATCTCGATGCCAGCGATATTGGCGTGTTGCATATGGCTTGAGAAATCGACTAGCGGTACTTCGTTTGCACTTGCGTTAAGGTTTATTTCTGAGGCGTTGTGGGTAGGGCCGAAAACGGCAGGATCGCGAAAGTAGTGCGGCCCATGCGAGCTATGGGTGAGTTGTGCGACGGTGCTCGACTGCTGTGGAACGAACCAGCCGGTGGTGCTATGATTGCGCACGAAATATTTGGCGGCGACACGTTTGATCTCTTCGGCGCTTACATTTTGAATCGCTTTAGGGAGGTTGACGTAGTTGGTCCAATCACCCATGGCGATCGCTTCGTTGATTTGGTTGGCAATCGCATAGGGGCCATCGCGCCCGTAAACGGTGTTGGCTTGGATGACAGATTTGGCGCGCGCGAGTTCGTCTGCGGTGACACCACCGCTAATTAGTTTTTTGATCTCATTGAGGATAATGGTTTCGGTCTCTTCGTGCGTGGCTTCAGCGGTCAGATAAGCGCCGAGTATGAAGAGGCTAGGATCGTGGAGTTGAGGCGCGTAAGTGAAGGTAGAACTGGCTTTGCCTTGGTCTTCCAGCGCGCGATAGAGGCGACCGGTTTTGTCGGCACCGACGATTTGCTCAATAAGAGCCAGCGCAGCCCAGTCCTGATGGGCACCGGCTGGAGCTTTAAATGCCGTCATCACGACGCCGACTTGGCCGCTGCGTTCGATAATCAGCCGACGCGGGCCGAGTTGCTTGGGCTCGGTGGTTTCAACCACGGGAATCGTGTGTGGTGCTTTGGGCACTGCACCGTAAAATTGCTGTACAGCTTCGAGAGTGGCATCAGTGTCAAAGCCGCCGATCACGGTGAGCACTGCATTTTCGGGCCAGTAAAAGGCATCATAAAAAGCCCGTAATTTTTCGGGAGTAGTGCTCTCGATGTCGGAGCGCCAGCCGATGGTCGGGTGTGTGTAAGGGTGTGCGACAAAGGCAGCCGAATAGACTTCTTTGATCAAGGTGCTGACGGGGCTGTTCTCGCCGCGTTCGTATTCGTTACGCACGACAGTCATTTCAGAGGCGAGGTCTGCTTCGCGGATGCGTAGATTGCGCATTCGGTCGGCCTCTAGCTCTATGGTGTGTGCGACATATTCCCTCGGGAGCGTCGCGTAATAGTTGGTGCGATCAAAATAAGTGGTGGCATTTGAGCGCGCGCCGATGCGCTCCATTTCACTGGAATAGTCCGAGCCGTCACTACTATTAAAGCGGTCGGTGCCTTTGAACATCATGTGTTCTAAGATATGAGTCGCGCCAGTGGTGCCAGCCACTTCATTGCGCGCGCCAACTTTGTAGGTCACCATCACGGTCGCGACTGGCAGGCCTGGGTTAGGCATGAGTAGTACGCGTAGCCCATTCTCGCTGAGGCGATATTCCTGTATGCCATCGAGCGTTTGGATGTGTTCAATTCCTGGTGGGAGCGCCGATAGGATAGAACAGAGCGCAAATGTGTAAGTGCTGGCTAAGGTGTAAAAAAACTTCATAAGTGGTGTAGAGTGGAGTCCATCAGACGCGAGTAAAAGTTCCTAGCGAATTACTGCAAGCAT
>Ga0066605_10002884_pt1 | contig 10708 bp, 7 predicted proteins | sample SaaInlLV_DNA_10m_FD_60385 | JGI IMG/M metagenome (GOLD analysis project Ga0066605, IMG submission 60385) | Marine microbial communities from expanding oxygen minimum zones in the Saanich Inlet - SI075_LV_DNA_10m | ecosystem: Environmental > Aquatic > Marine > Unclassified | place: British... | reverse complement strand
TACCGGAATGGAATTAGCAAACGCCTCACTTCTGGACGAAAGTACTGCAGCTGCTGAAGCCATGGCCCTGTTGTACGCTGTAAGGCCAAAATCAAAAGTAAAATCAGGAATTGTCAAATTTTTTGTTTCTGACGATGTCTTGCCACAGACGCTATCTGTATTAAAAACAAGAGCAATTCCAATTGGTATTGAGCTTATTATTGGACCCGCTAAAGAATTTGACTTTTCTTCTGATTTTTTTGGTGCCCTAGTTCAGTACCCTGGAAAGTCTGGATTTATCATGAACTTAAAAAGCTTTATCTCTGAGTCAAATCATAATGAGATTAAAGTAGCCGTTGCAGCAGATATTCTCGCCCTAGTGTCATTAGAAGCTCCAGGAAAACTTGGTGCTGATGTAGTAGTTGGAACCACTCAAAGATTTGGAATACCAATGGGTTATGGTGGACCACACGCAGCCTACTTTGCAACTAAAGAAGTCTATAAGAGATATATTCCTGGAAGGATTATTGGAGTTACAAAAGATATGGATGGGAATCGTGCCATGCGAATGGCTCTGCAAACTCGTGAGCAACATATTAAAAGAGACCGTGCAACATCCAATATTTGTACTGCACAAGTATTGTTAGCTGTAATGGCAGGAATGTATGCGGTTTATCATGGACCTGAGGGCCTCAAATACATTGCCCGTAAAGTGCATAACCACACTGCACTTTTGGCAGATGCTTTAGAAACGTTAGAACTTAAGCTTGTTCATCAAAACTTTTTTGATACAATTCAAATATTAGTTTCAGACACTACGAAAATAAAAATTATAGCAGAACAAAAAGAAGTCAACTTCTATTATCCAAACGAAACGACCGTTTCAATTTCCATTAATGAAACAACAACTCTTTCTGACCTTAATACTATACTTTCAATTTTTTGTGAGGCTCAAAATAAGACTAAAACAAGTATTAAATCAATTAATGCACAAAACAAAATTCCGGATTCGTCAAAACGAGTTTCTAGCTTTTTATCAAATGTCATTTTTAACTCTCATCATTCTGAGACTGAACTGATGCGTTACATTAAACGACTAGAACGTAAAGATCTTGCTTTGAATTTTTCTATGATTTCATTGGGATCTTGTACAATGAAGCTTAATGCTGCAGCAGAAATGTTACCCCTTAGCTGGCCCAACTGGTGCAACATACATCCATTCGCTCCTCTAAACCAAGTTGAAGGCTACCGAACTGTCCTTACAGAACTAGAAAATCAATTGACAGAAATTACTGGCTTTGCTGGAACATCCCTTCAACCCAATTCAGGCGCTCAAGGTGAATTCGCCGGACTTATGGTCATTAGAGCCTACCATGAATTTAGAGGAGATCAACACAGAAATATTTGTATAATACCTTCATCCGCACACGGGACAAACCCAGCGAGTGCGGTCATGGCAGGAATGAAAGTTGTTGTTACGAAATCTTCTGAAAATGGAAATATTGATGTTGATGACTTGAGAGAAAAAGCGACATTACATAAAGACAACCTAGCTGCTTTGATGGTGACCTACCCTTCTACTCATGGAGTTTACGAATCCGCTATAAAAGAAATTACTCAAATCATTCACGACAACGGCGGACAAGTCTACATGGACGGAGCTAATATGAATGCACAAGTTGGATTAACTAACCCTGGGAATATTGGTGCAGATGTGTGCCATTTGAACTTGCATAAAACATTTGCAATCCCACACGGGGGCGGAGGTCCTGGAGTTGGACCCATATGTGTTGCCAAACAACTAACACCATTTTTACCTGGAAATCCACTTATCAAAACAGGCGGGGAAAATGCAATTCATTCAATTTCAGGAGCACCCTTTGGATCTGCTCTCGCTTGCTTAATTTCTTATGGTTATATTAAAATGCTTGGAGATACCGGACTAACACAGTCTACTGAAATTGCCATTCTTAACGCCAATTACATCAAAGAACGCCTCGAGGGGCATTATGATACTTTATACTCTGGAGAACAAGGTCGTGCTGCACATGAAATGATTATAGATTGTCGTGATTTTAAGTCCAACGGCATTGAAGTAGTTGATATAGCCAAACGACTTATGGACTTTGGATTTCATGCACCAACCGTTTCATTCCCTGTAGCAGGTACAATGATGATCGAGCCTACTGAAAGTGAAGGAAAGGCTGAAATGGACCGGTTTTGTGATGCGATGATTGCAATTAGAAAAGAGATAGATTCAGCATCCAAAGAAGACACCAATAATCCTTTAAAAAATGCACCTCACACCCTAGAAATGCTTACTAATGATAATTGGATTTTTCCATACAGCAGAACTAAAGCGGCCTTTCCCCTAGACTACATAAAAAATGATAAGTTTTGGCCATCAGTTCGCCGAGTGGACGACGCTTATGGGGATAGAAACCTAATATGTACTTGCGCCTCAATTGAAACTTATGAAGAAGCTTAAAATAAAGAAATTATGAACATAAAAATCACAGGAACAGGGAGTTATATTCCTAAAATAGTTCAGAAAAATAAAGCTTTTCAGCAACACTCATTTTTAAATATTGACGGTTCTGAAATCCCTTCTTCCAATGAGGTCATCATAGAAAAATTTAAAGCCATTACAGGAATCTCAGAACGACGCTATGCAGAAAACCATTTAACAGCTTCGGACCTTGGTGCATTAGCCGCAGAAAAAGCAATAAAAGATGCTGGTGTGGATCCAGAAACTTTAGACTATATCATTCTAGCTCATAATTTTGGAGATGTAAAATCAGGTTCGATTCAAAGCGATATTTTGCCCTGTTTAGCCGCAAGAGTAAAAAATATTTTAAAAATTAAAAACCCTAAATGCATAGCCTATGATATTCTATTTGGATGTCCTGGCTGGGTAGAAGGAGTGATTCAAGGCCAAGCCTACATAAAAGCTGGTATGGCTAAAAAATGTCTAGTAATAGGTGCTGAAACATTATCTCGGGTTGTTGATCCACACGATAGAGATTCAATGATTTATTCAGATGGCGCAGGGGCAACTGTTATTGAACTTTTAGATGAGGATGGAGGGATTTTATCTCATGAGTCAGCTTCTTATACTCGTGATGAAATTTACCACTTATTTTTTGGATGCTCCAACAACAAATCTTTAATAGAAGATACGCGATTTATAAAAATGTATGGACGAAATATTTATGAATTTGCATTATCAAATGTTCCTAATGCTATGAAAACCTGCTTAGACAACAGCGGGTTTGACATAAAAGATGTAAAAAAAATATTAATTCATCAGGCGAATGAAAAAATGGACGAGGCTATTGTAAATCGCTTTTATAGACTTTATAAAACCCCTGTACCAGAAAGAGTAATGCCCATGAGTATTCATGAATTAGGAAATAGTTCTGTGGCTACAGTACCAACATTACTTGATCTAATTAAGAACAACCACATGGAAGGGCATAAACTGAATAAGGGAGATATCATTATATTTGCTAGTGTAGGTGCAGGAATGCACATCAATGCTATCACTTACAAATATTAATATGTACGCTAAGAATTTTCCTAAGAAACGATATAAACACACTTTAAAGTTCCTTAAGACTCATGTAAATAATGGTGAATCTATTTTAGACCTAGGGGTTAAAAACCCTTTTTCTGAAATTCTTAAAACTGAAGGTTTTGATGTCTGTAACACTTCAGGTGAAGATTTGGACTTAAATACCTCTTTTTTAGAATCTAACACCTCGGATGTAACAACTGCGTTTGAAATATTTGAACACCTGGTCTCACCTTTTTCCGTGTTAAATAGAATTCAGTCAAAAAAACTAGTTGCAAGTGTTCCATTAAGGCTATGGTTTTCAAGTGCTTATCGTAGTAAAACAGACCTAAGAGATCGTCATTTTCATGAATTTGAAGATTGGCAATTTAATTGGCTATTAGAAAAAGCAGGTTGGAAAATTATAGCAACAAAAAAATGGACAAACCCAACTAAAAAAATCGGAATTAGACCCGTTCTACGTTGGTTCACCCCTCGATATTACATCGTTTATGCTGAAAGAATTTGAGGTTTTATATCGTAATACCCGCTCATAACGAAGAAGACTACATTGGTCAGACACTTAAATCGTTAATAAACCAATCTTTACTACCTACTAAAATAGTGGTGGTAGACGATAATTCAACAGACACCACATCCAACATAGTAAATAAAATTACAAAGGAATACCCATGGATATCGTTGATTTCTAACATCTCGTCTGACGAACACATACCAGGGAGTAAAATTATTAATGCTTTTTATAAAGGTTATGACTCTTTAGATAAAGACTTCGATATAATTTGTAAATACGATGCAGATTTGATTTTTCCAAAAAACTACCTTGAAAGTCTCGCTACTCATTACCAAAAAAACCCAGAGCTTGGCATGGTAGCTGGACATTGTTATGTTCAAAAAAATAACAAGTGGCAAATCGAAAACCTAACCTCAAAAAAGCATATTCGGGGGCCCATAAAAGCCTATAGAAAAGCGTGTTTCCAAGAGATTGGAGGCCTAAAAAAATCAATGGGTTGGGATACAATTGATGAATTATTATCACTCTACTACGGATGGGAATTTAAAACAGATGAATCACTGATTGTAAGACATCTTAAACATACAGGTGCCAGTTATAATAGAAAAGCAAAACACTTACAAGGCATTGCTCTTTACAAAATGCGATACGGATTTATACTGGCTTTTCTATCAGCTTTAAAATTAGCCTTCAAAAAAAGAAATATTTCTCTTTTCTGGGACTACTTAGTGGGCTACGTAAAAGCACAGAAAAATAAAGAAGCCTTTATTGTAGATACTAAACAAGGGGTTTTTATTAGAGCATATAGATGGAATAATATTAAAAATAAATTTAAGATTCTACCTTAACCATCCAGTTTAATAAATCTGTAATTTTTCCAATTCTAACCCCGTTGATTGTGTCTAATACTAACTGCCCGATTGGACTGTTGTGAGACACATGAATTACTGAATCTTTATATCCGATTTCTTGGATCATTGCAATCCCAACCGCAGTCCCTGTTCCAAAAGCTTCTTCTAACTGACCGTTTTTTGAAGCTTCTACAATTTCATCAATTGTGATTGGTCGCTCCACAACTTCAAAGTTTTTATGTCGTAAAAAATCAATTACACTCATACGTGTTATTCCAGCTAAAATAGACCCGTCAAGCGAAGGAGTTACAAATTGACCATTGATCTTGAAAAAAATATTCATCGTACCTACTTCCTGAATATATTTAAATTCCTTAGCATCCAACCAAAGAACTTGATCAAAGCCTTTAGATTTTGCGATTTCTGTTGGAAGAACCGCTGCTGCATAATTCCCTGCGGCTTTAGCCTCACCTGTACCTCCGTGTGCTGCTCGAATAAATGAGGTTTCAGCATACAAGCGAATACGATCGGTATAAATTGGTTTTGAAGGAGATGCCATTATAATAAACTTGTAAGAGTTAGCGGCACGCATACCAATGAAAGCTTCGTCAGCAAACATAAAAGGACGTAAATACAATGCACTACCTTCTTGGGGAGGGATCCATTGTTTGTCCAAGCCTACTAGTTGTTTTAAAGCGTCAACAAATAATGTTACAGAAAATTCTGGCATTCCCAGTCGTCTGGCGCTAAAATTAAGACGTTCTGCATTTTTATCAGGACGAAAAAGCAGAGGATCTCCATTGGAGTCTATCGTTGCTTTCATTCCTTCAAACAAAGCTTGACCATAATGCAGTGCCATGCAAGCAGGATGCATTGGGATCAACTCCATGGGTTTTATTCTAGGGTTAGACCATTTACCGTCTTGAAAGTCACAGATAAACATATGATCAGTAAACGTACGACCTAAGGCAATATTATCAAAATCAAGAGTTTCTATTTTTGACTTATTAATTTTTGTAATTGAGATTGTGTTGGACATAGATTTGGAGACTTTAGTTTAAGTTAAACTAAAATTATTAATAGTTTTTTAATTGTTTGTTCGTAAAATCACTCAGTACTAAACGACCACTTATAGCAGCCCGTTTTTTCAATAATTTATCCCAATCGCTAGTGCCTTCCCAAAAGGTTTCTTTTAGCCTGGTAAGTGCCTCTGGATTATAGCTACATAATTGTTCCGCTAAAAGCTTCACCTGATTATCTAAGTCTTCAACAGAAGAATAAATATTTGTATATAGCCCTTTTTGTTGTGCCCATTCGGCGGAGAAAAATTTATTAGCCTCTAAAGATAGTTGTGACATGGCACTAAGACCAATTTTTCGGGTAACTGCCGGTTCAATTACAAAAGGACCAATTCCTATCGTAAGTTCACTTAATTTAATTTCTGAATAACAACTCGCAACACAGTAATCGGTAGCAGCAGCTAAACCAACACCGCCCCCTACTGCTTTTCCATGAACACGACCAATCGTAATTTTAGGACAACAACGAAGTGCATTTATTACATTAGCAAAACCTTGAAAAAATGCAGTACCCTCTTCCGCATTGGAAACTACCTTGAGCTCCTCTAAACTTGCACCAGCACAAAAAGTGCGATTACCTCCACTTTTTAAAACCACTACAGCAATAGAGGGATCTGAACCAGCTTTAGTGATTAGATTTGCAAGAGATTTAAGCATAAAAGCGGGCAATCCATTGTGAGGTGGATTGTAAAATTCAATATAACCGATCTTATCTTTTACATTTAAACGTACGTAAGAAGTTGACATATTGCATTGGTTTTATAAAGCTAATATACTAGATTTTTAGCGTCTTAAACCCTTATTTTAAAACTTCATGAAGGGATACTTGCACACCAAAGCATCTAACTCTTTAGATAAATTAGATAAAAATGCTGCGTGTGCTTTTGAACAAGATTTTAAGGGTTTATGCCCCAATCCTTTCTGTACGCGACTAACCTCTTTCATTGTGAGGGTGGCATTTGAATTAATCCAAGAAAAATGAAACCTTTCCCAAATATAGTCAACTGCAAGCTGGTTTGGATGTAGCATATCTTGTTTGTAAAATCGGTAGTCCCTAAGTTCATCCATAACAAGTTCAAAAGAAGGAAAGTAATGGGTATTTTCAGTATTATTAATGATTGGATGAAGCGCGCTTGTGAGTTGAGACTTACTTTGGTTGTTTTCAACAAACCCGTCTTTTAAATGACGAACAGGAGAGATTGTAAAAATAATCGTCACATCTGGATTATATGATTTTAAAATTGAAATAATAGCTTCAAAGCATTCCCTTAGCTGATTTATACTTAAAAGTGATTTTTGAAATTTTTTTTGAGGTTGCTTGTGGCAATTAGCAACAATAGTGTTGGATTTAATGAACCTATAAACCCATGCGGTACCAAAAGTTAAAACCACATGTGAGGCAGCCATAAGCTGCATTCTGGTTAGGAGCACTGCAGAATTCAAGTCTGAAATTATTTTCTTTTTGGATACATTGTTTAAGCTAGAATGTGCAGAATAACTTTGCCAACAACCGTTATCAAAAAAGATGTCTTTTTCATTGTAATCAATTCTATTTTGTGCTCTTTTTAGCAAATCTAAAATTGCTAAAGGGTGAAACATCATTCCTAAGGGATTAACCTTGTTCTGAAATTTAAAGTATGAAAACTTATCAGCAATATTATCTGCAAAACACGATCCTAACAAAAATAGCTTTGAATTATAATCAATAGCGGGAGTTTTTTTTTCAAAAGATATTTTAGTTTGAAGCTTCACAGTTTAAATTATTCAATATATGATTTTGCCTTGTTTAAAGCATCTTGAATACCTGCTGGATTTTTTCCACCAGCAGTGGCGTAAAATGGTTGACCGCCGCCGCCGCCTTTAATGTAATGTCCTAGCTCACGAACGATTTTACTGGCATTAAGTCCTCTAGAAGCTACTAATTGTTTTGAAACATAACAAGACAACAACGCTTTCCCATTTTGCTCTGCCCCAAACAATAATAATAAATTCTCAAACTGATGTCCCAATTCAAAAGATAAATCTTTAATGCCTGAGGAATCTAAGTCTATATTTTTAGCTAAAAAATGAACCCCGTTTAACAGGACTACTTCTTGTTTTAAATCTCCTTTCATCGACACTGCTTTTTCTTTCAAAAGAGACTCGATTTGTTTTTTAAGTTTTGAGTTTTCAGATTTTAAATCAGAAATCGACTTTACAGGATCAGTAGAATTGTTAAGTACTAATTTTACTTTTTCAAAACTTGTATTGTTTTTAGCATAATGTTCTTTTGCTGAGTCGTTTGTAATGGCTTCAATACGACGAATCCCAGATGCAACGGCTCCTTCTGAAATAATTTTAAAATGCCAGATATCAGCAGTGTTTTTTACGTGAGTTCCACCGCACAACTCAATAGAATTACCAAAACGAATAGTTCGTACTACGTCGGCATATTTCTCACCAAAAAGAGCAATCGCTCCGCTTGAAATGGCTTGTTCCATAGGAACGGATCGCTTTTCTTCTAAGTTTAATTTCCCTTCAATCCGAGCGTTAACAAAATGTTCTACCTCTTTTAACTCTTCGCTTGTTAACTTAGAAAAATGAGAGAAATCAAACCGTAGATATTTTGAATTAACTGCAGAGCCTTTTTGCTCTACGTGAGCTCCTAAAACTTCTCGTAATGCTTGATGAAGTAAGTGGGTTGCTGTATGATTACAATCTGTACGAAATCGTTGATTTGAGTCCACTACTGCAGTAAATGTATCTTTCAAATTATTAGGCAAATTATCTACTACATGAACGGCTATGTTGTTTTCCTTTTTAGTATCTAGGACATAAACGACGTCTCCATTTGCTGACTCTAAATAGCCCTTATCTCCAACTTGTCCTCCACTTTCAGAATAAAACGGAGTTAGGTTAAATATGAGTTGGTATTGAGTACCTTCTTTTGCAGAAATAACTTTTCTGTACTTAGCGATTTTTACAGATGTTTCCAAAATATCGTAACCAACAAACTCTTGCTCAATATCGTCAAATAATACAATCCAATCTTCAGTGGAAACTTCACTCGCAGAGCGAGAACGCTTTTTTTGTTTTTGAAGCTCGAATTCAAAAGCATCCGTATCTAGAGTCATTTCTTTTTCGCTGAGGATCAAAGCCGTTAAATCGACTGGAAAACCATACGTGTCGTATAATTCAAATGCTTTGTCTCCAGAAATATGAGTCCCTTTAGTAGTATTAACAATACGGTCCAACAAAACCAAGCCTTGTTCGAGTGTTCTTAAAAAAGAAGCCTCTTCTTCTTTAATTACGTTTTGGATTAATTGTTTTTGAATTAATAGTTCTGGAAAGACAGTTCCCATTTGCTTTATTAAAACGCCAACGAGTCTGTACATAAATGGTTCTTTAAGATCTAAAAACGTATATCCGTAACGAACCGCACGCCTAAGTATACGGCGAATTACATAGCCCGCACCAGTATTGCTAGGAAGCTGACCATCAGCAATTGAAAAAGCGACGGCTCGTAAATGATCAGAAACAACACGAATAGCAATATCTAATTCTAATTTTTTTCCATAGCTATGTCCAGATATGGTCTCAATTTCTCTTATAATTGGGGTAAATACGTCAGTATCGTAATTTGAATTAACTCCTTGAAGTACCATACATAAACGCTCAAAACCCATACCTGTGTCAATATTTTTTTGAGGTAAATCTTCTAAACTTCCGTTGGCTTTTCTGTTGTATTCCATAAAAACTAGATTCCAAATCTCAACAACCTGAGGATGGTCTTTATTTATTAATTCAAATCCAGGGATTTTATCTTTTTCTGCTCTTGAACGAATGTCAACATGTATTTCACTACAAGGTCCGCAAGGTCCTTGTTCGCCCATTTCCCAGAAATTATCTGCTTTATTGCCCTTAAGAATTCGACTTTCAGGAATTAATTGTTTCCAAATATCATAAGCTTCAGAGTCCATGGCTGTTCCATCTTCTTTACAACCTTCAAATACGGTCACGTAAAGGATATCTTTATCTATACTATAGATTTTTGTCAATAACTCCCAGGCCCACTCAATCGCTTCTTTTTTAAAGTAATCTCCAAAACTCCAATTTCCGAGCATTTCAAAAAAAGTATGGTGATAGGTGTCATATCCTACCTCTTCTAAGTCGTTGTGCTTTCCTGAAACTCTCAAGCATTTTTGAGTATCAGTAATTCGGATATTGGAAGGCACTACATGACCAAGAAAAAATTGTTTAAATGGAGCCATCCCCGAGTTCACAAACATCAATGAAGGGTCGTCTTTTAAAACCATAGGTGAGGAAGGTAAAACCCGATGATTTTTGGTTTCAAAAAAGTTTAAAAATCGGGATCTTATCTCTTGAGATTTCATGTGCAAATATTAAGCTTATTATAATAAATTGTCTTTTAATTAGAAACAATTTATATCTTTGTTCGGAGTCAAACTTTAAAATCAAGAAAGCTGACATTTATTTAACAAAAATAGAACTTTTTAGGCAATGTCTAATGTAAAATATTATTACGATTCTGAAACACTAACATATCGGCCTTTAAAGAAGGACTCCAAGAGACATGCTAAAAATACATTTGTATTTTTATTTGCTGCAGCGTTCTTTGGATTTGCTACTATCTTGATAGCGGAACAGTTCTTTGAGTCTCCGATGGAAAAAGCACTAAATAGAGAATTACAAAATCTAGATCTTCAATATA
>Ga0066605_10002881_pt1 | contig 10723 bp, 6 predicted proteins | sample SaaInlLV_DNA_10m_FD_60385 | JGI IMG/M metagenome (GOLD analysis project Ga0066605, IMG submission 60385) | Marine microbial communities from expanding oxygen minimum zones in the Saanich Inlet - SI075_LV_DNA_10m | ecosystem: Environmental > Aquatic > Marine > Unclassified | place: British... | reverse complement strand
CAACAGAAGTTGCTAGATTTACTGGTAATACATTTCAATTAAATGGCGGCGGTGTTATTAAATCTGATGGTACTGTAGATACAATTGTTCTTTCTGGATCTAATGGAGTCGACACTGGTGGTAACATTACTTTACATGGTAATAATCATTCTAATGCCAGCCAAATATTCTTTAAAAATGGTTCAAGCAATGTGATGACTATTGCTGGCGGCAAAGTTGGTATTGGAGTTACGGATCCAACAGAAAAACTAACAATGACTGTTGGTAACGGAGGCGGAATACTCCAATCAACATATTACAGTGGCACAGCTACATCAGGTCAAAAGCTAGGTGTAATAGGGTTCAAAGGATATTCCCAAGGTAATACAGTTGCTGCTGCAGATGCTAAAATTGAAGCTGTTGCTGCCGGTAATCACAGCGGATCAAGTGCTCCGGCTAATTTAGATTTTTATACTAAACCAGAATCGATAGGTCCAGGAAGTGCCGCTGTTTTAAGACATAGAATTCATCAAGAAGGACATCAAACTATCTTCAAAGGCACAAACAATTGGTCTGTGCAAAGACACAGTCAAAGTAGTGGTTGCTACGTGTGTCATAGGTTATATGGAGCGGGTTCTAGCACAACCACATATAATCTACTAAGATATAGAAGACACTATTGGGGAAGTGGTAGTGTAAAATTTACAGTGTCGCAAACATACTATAGTAGTACCTCAGAAGGCGAATACTGGCTAACAGGACATGGCAGAAGTGATGGTACTTACAATCCTAGTTATAATATATCGTATGTAGATGTATACAATGGACCTGGTAGTAGTAGATTGTCTACCAACATGCCAGGTGGTTCTCCAGGCAACAGCGATGCTGAAATAGTTGATGTTTCAATTAGTATACCAGCTTACTATTATTATATGGTAAGAGTAGAAGTATCACACAGTGAATATTATACAACAACAAGTGTAATGGGATCGCATAATTCGTTTGCGTTATTTACTTAGAGGAAAAAAATGATAGAAGAATTTGAATATAGTCCAACTTGGTTACATCATCCTATAGTAATAGATGGTGTAGAATACTCTTATGATCCAAGTGCTGAAGTTCCATTAATGCCAGATCATGAAGATTTTGGCAGAACTGTACAGCAAATTGTTGGTGATGATATAATTACAGATGCTATGATTATAGAACATAGAGAACTAGATACATGGGAACAGATTAGACAGCATAGAAACAAATTACTTATAGCAAGTGACTGGACACAAGGCGCAGATGTTCCTGACAATATCAAAGACCCCTGGGCAACTTATAGAACTGCACTTAGAGATATTACTACAGTATCAGCTACAGCAGACGTTGTATGGCCAACACCTCCAAGTTAAACATAAATATGTGTAACACATTTACACAAGGAAATCACCCGTGCCATATATAGGACAAGGATTAACAGAAGGCAGACGTAGAGTAGAAACGTTTATTGCTACTGCTAGTCAAACTACATTTAATATAATTTATGATGCAGGATATGTTGATGTTTATCAAAATGGTATTTTGTTAGCTGAAGCAGATTATACTGCGACTAACGGATCGCAAGTAGTTCTTGCAGTAGGTGCGGCATTAAACGATGAAATTACAATTATTGCACATCAATTGTTCAGTGTTACTGATACAGTGAGTGCAGTACAAGGCGGTACGTTTACAGGCGCTATTACGGCTAGTGGTGGTGTAGTAGGTAACGTAACTGGAACTGTAAGCAATATTAGCAATCATCTATTAGATGAAGATAATATGGCATCAAATGATGCTACAAAAGTCCCTAGTCAACAAAGTGTAAAAGCATACGTTGATACTGAAGTCTCAGGACTAGTAGACAGTGCGCCTAGTACATTAGACACATTAAACGAATTAGCTGCAGCACTAGGTGATGATGCTAATTTTAGTACAACTATTACAAACAGTATTGCTACTAAACTGCCACTAGCAGGTGGTACACTTACTGGTAACTTAACAATGGAAAACACAGACGCAGGTAGTGCCGCTGGTCCTGAGTTTGTATTATTTAGAAACAGTGCAAGTGCTGCAGATGCTGATTACTTGGGTCAAATTAAATTTGATGGTAAAAATGATGCAGGACAATCTATAGTATACGCAAAAATTACTGGTAAAATTTTAGATGCCGCTGATGGTACTGAAGACGGTATTATAGAAATCGCTCATAAAAAAGCTGGCAGTAATAACATCAGTGCTAGATTTAGAAGTGATAGTCTGCAACTAATTAATGGTACAAATTTAACAGTAGCAGGTACAACTGAATTAACTGGTGACTTGACTGTAGATACTAATACCTTACATGTTGATACATCTAATAACAGAGTTGGTATTGGTACAGCTAGCCCATCACGTAAATTGACTGTATTAGGGGTAAACAACACAACTAACTTTGAAGTGACAGATGCTGCTGGTGGTAATACTTTTAATATTTACAATAATACTACAAGTAGTGCTGTCGCTATTGGAACGTCCAGTGGTTTAATGTCCTTTGGCTTCAATGGAATAGATAAAGTACATTTTAAAAGTAATGGTAATGTTGGTATTGGTACGAATTCACCTAGTGATAAGCTAACAATTCAGTCATCTACAGGACAACTAAGACTACAAGGAACAACAAACACTAATAAAAATATATCTATATTATATAACGAGTCTGGAGATTACGGTCAAATTAACGTTGATGAATCTGGAGTAAATCAAAAAGATTTATGGGTTACTGGATTAAATCTAAAATTTGGACGTAGCACAAGCAGTGAGTCTATGCGTATTAAAGATGACGGTAGGTTGTTAATTGGCACAGATACAAGTAGTGTGTATTATAATTCGACTTCACAATATGCTGGTGATGTTGTCGTTGATATGAACATCGCAAATAATGTCACTGATCTTGTACTTATAAATTCAAACAACTCGTTCGGTTCGACTGTAGACTTTGCTACTAATAATAGTGCTGGAAATCCTGTAAGACATGGTTTAATGGGAGCTATTCCAGACTCTACTACAGCAGGGAGTGAGAGCGGCCATCTTATATTTTCTACTAAAAACACAACAGATAATAATATTGTTGAACGTCTACGCATTGATAATAACGGTAATGTGCTTGCTAACACTACTGATGTTGATTTAGGATTTACAAATGGTGATACTGGAGTTGTACTTAGAAACGATGGTGTAATACAGGTAGCAAGAGATGAAACTAGTGTTAATAATAGTGTCCTTTATGTAAACAAATTGAATGGTGAGGGAAAACTTATAGCTTTATATAAAAGTGGGATACAGGCTGGTAATATTGGTATTATTGCAACAAATAATATTTTTATGTCTTCTGTTGATGATGTAGGTATAGGTGTAGGAGACGATAACTTATATCCAACAAATGGAGTCGGCAACTCAACAAATGGTATCCTAGATATTGGTGATAATAATGCTAAATTTAGAAATGGGTATTTTAATGGAACAGTTAATAGTTGGACAGGTGTTTATGCAAAAACCGGAACTTCAATAAATCTTGAAAATGCAGCTGGATCAGGAAATTCAAGTATTAAAAATGCAGGTGCTGGATCAAATATTGATTTAACCATTACAACAGGCTCAACAGATAGAATGCGTGTTAATAATGATGGAACTATTAACACGTTTAGCAATGTGTTAGGTGGTTATCATTATTATACAAACAATTCAATCATTGATACCGATTATCTTGCTAATAGTGGGTATGTGTTTGAAATTGCTGGTAAGGTTAATCCAAACAGCGGAGGCTCTACATACGTAGACCCATTTTTTGGACATATCTATATTGGTCATGGCTGGAATGGGGCTGCGCTGACTGCTTATATATATTATGTAGCTTTACAACCAGCGGCAAGAGACGTATTCCCGTCGGGATCAGGAGCCAGTGGAGATGCACTTGAAGTTTGTTTTGTTTCAAGCGGTACAGAATTTACAACTATTCCAGTATCTGGTGGGTCTTCTTATAACATAAGAGTTAAAGCACTCAATTTCAATTCTACATATGGTTCAAATTTTGAACTGCATATTACAAGGAAAGCATAATGGCATACAATCATAGAAACTATAGTGTACCTTTAATCCCAAGATCAGAAACAAGTGGAGTTAAAAGCAGTACAACATTCCCTCAGTTTCACGTCTACTCAAGTGGGAACCAAACTATTACAGCAACTGACGCTAAATTAAGTTTTAATACATTTGTATATGATTCGGGTGATTTATGGAGTACAAGCAATAATAGGTTTACTGCACCTGTAAGAGGGATTTATTCTTTTGGATGGATTGTAACTTGTCAAATTCAACAAAGCCAGCTTTATAACGCAGTGTACCCAAGGTTGAATGGAGCTGGTACAAGGTATAGATCAAGAATACAGTCTTATGGAATGACTGGAGGCGGATGGGCTTCGTTCGGCGGAGGCGGTATAATGGATATCTCAGAGGGTGATTATGTTGAGCTTTGGGGATATTGTTTTGGCAGTGGAAACACTATAACATGCCAAGCAGGTGAAACATCATTCTGGGGACATCTACATGGCCCGCATACTTAATTAGGAGAATAGAAATGGCTACGTATAATGTAGAAACAACAGATTTAGAAGATAAGCTATTACGTCTTGTTATGACTGATATACAAGGGTGGGCAGATAATTTTTTAAGTGTTAGAGCAAACGACTCTTTGAGCAATGTAAAGAAAATTGCAATTAACAAATATCTTGAAGAAGAAATTCAAATGCCTACTACCAATGAAGCATTAGTAGATGATATGCTTTCGAGGGGTTGGATTTCGTATGCAACAAATGATCCAGTAGAATAATAAGAATAAGATTAGCTCTGTAGGATTACAGTATAAATATGTGTAACAACTAGGACACACATATGAGTAACGCACGTAAATTAGGAAACATGACAACACATGGGTTAGACGGAGACTTTAATGTTGATCCGACTGACAATACACTAGTAGTAGACAGTACAAATAATCGTGTAGGAATTGGTAGTGCAACACCCACAACAACACTGGACATAACAGGGACAGCAACAGCTACAGCTTTCAGCGGACCATTAACAGGTAATGTTACTGGAACTACAAGTAGTATTAGTAATCATGATACAGATGCACTTAGTGAAGGCAGTACAAATCTTTACTACACAAATGCGAGAGCAGATGCAAGAGCTCAGTTGAAAATAGATGCGCTAGTAGACAGCGCACCTAATACACTAGATACATTAAACGAACTAGCAGCGGCATTGGGAGATGACGCTAATTTTAGTACAACAATTACTAATAGTATTGCTACTAAGCTGCCTCTTGCAGGAGGAACAGTCACAGGTGAACTTAATGTAGATGCACAACTAAAAGCTAACCAACTAAGATTAAGTAAGAACGGTGATTCTACTAGCATTGGTGCTACAATCGGTTTAAGTAATGCAGGCGGTGATACAAATAGTAATGATATAACTATAACAGCCGCAAGTTCAACTAATAGTATTGTATTAAGATCTGCGATAAACATTGATACACAAACTTATCAAAGCGGATCCTGGAATTCACGTTTAAAAATACTACAAAATGGAAACGTTGGTATTGGTACGAGTAGTCCAAGCACAAATCTTCAAGTTGATGGAGATTGGGCTAGTGACTATGGTACAATGTCTATTAGCGGACCTCAAAATGCGTTGACTGGTATTGGTCTTAGAGCAAACAACACATATGTTGGATCAATTATTTGGCGAGATGGTTCAACTGGTACTGGAGGGTCATCGCATCTAGAGATAAACTCATACCTTTCTAATCCCATTGAATTAAAAACTAATAATACTGCTAGAGTAACAATTGATGGATCATCAGGCAATGTTGGTATCGGAACAGATGATCCAGAAAGAGGCTTACATGTTGTAGGTGGAATCCATCTGCCTAATAATAATAAGATATCATGGGATCAGGCCAACGGAAATTTACGGAATGCGATTTATGTTGATTCCGGTGATGACATGATAATCGGAGACACAAACTTTGATGATATTTACTTTTCAACCGGTCAAAAAACTAAAACAGTAGTAATTAAACAAACAACAGGCAATGTTGGTATTGGAACAGATGATCCAGGTAAGCTATTAACACTTTCAAGAGCGACTGAGGCACAGAACGAACAGTTAGAATTTAGAAACGTAGGTGGAATTAGCGACGGAAACTTTGATGGTATAAAGTGGTCTCAAGGGGCTACTGGTTCTACTACACTAGCCGAACAAAGAATTAATTACTACAGTAGTGGTGTTGTGGATATGAGCTTCAATCTTCGCAGCGAAGATAACGTTTTATATTTACAAGCTGGCGGCAACGTTGGTATTGGTACAGCTAGCCCTGCATATAAACTTGATGTGTTTAATAACACTACAGATACTGGATCACAATTAAGAGTTAAAAACTCATACACCGCAGTTGGTGCAGCCGCTATTGTTAATATCGATGGTTATGGAGCAAGTACTCTAAAACTATGGCGTAACGGTATCGAAGAATGGAAATTAGAAAGAATCACTAATAGTGATAATTTGGGACTATACGCTTATGGTGGTGCTGTTAGCGGAGGAGCTGGCGCTGGGTTAATACAATTTTGGGATTACGATACTGGCGGCATCGGCATCGGCACTAATTCTCCGAGCGCCAGACTAGAAATTTATGACAGTCATGGTGGTAATACTGCTGATCACAGTTCGTATGGACATCCAAGTTCTGGCGGCAGTAATGGTGCATTATATATTAATAAACCCAATAGTAGAATTGACTGGGAGTCTGGACTAGTATTTTGTGGGGAAGGAACAACATGGAGTGCTAGATTTACAGGCAGAGATGGACTTACTACTAACAGTGATACTGATGGCGAAATATTAGGTGTACATCCAGTAGAAGGAAGCGCCACAGCCTCCTGGACTGACACTGCTGGTGCTGACGATGTTGCCTCTGCTTATTTCCGTGTTATGGGCAATGGTAAAACATTTGCTGATAAACTATATGCAGAAGATGCATTTATAGCTCCTAGCCATGCTACAGATGCTGCGGCAAATAGTGCAGGCGGAAATGTAGCTGGATCAATATATTATAATACAGCATCTAATGTTCACAGATCATACAATGGAACACAGTGGACTAGTGTAGGATCAGCGCCGATTACCGAATCTGTATTTGATGCATTCAGAGATGGATCAGCACTATGTCTACTCAAAGGTAATAATTCTAATGTAGATACAGGCGGTAATCATACTGGTAGCTTACAAGGTGGAGCAACATATACTACTACTACTAAATTTGGATCACATGCTTTTGATCTTGTTGGCGCTGGGGTTTATCTTGATATTCCAACACTTCCGATGATCGAAACCGTAAGTTTTTGGTTTTACTGTGTTAGCGGTAATCCTGGGTATATTGTAGACTTTAGACATGATAATCCTAACAATGGTAGAAGCTATCTTTATACTCACGCCGGCGCAAGCGGCGGCACTGGTCAACATGTAGATATGGGAGATGACACCACTACTACAAATAGAACAGGTGTGATATATATCAACGGAGCACAGTATACTAGTGGACAATATAATTTTCTTGTTGGTAATTGGTATCATATTGTTATTGTGAGAAATTCAACAGATACTCACAGAACTTGGGATCAAGGTATAAGATTTGGAAATAGGTCAGATGGCACTACCCATGGTGACGCTGGTCATTTTGATCAAATACGAGTATTCAACAGCAGAATCAGTGCATCTCAAGCATTTGACTTGTACAACGAAACAGGATAAAACGAACATGATTGTAAGAAATGTAGATGGTATAGTAAAAATAATTTTTAATGTACATGATGAGAACGAATTTATGAGATTAAATTCTACTGGTGGATTTATGCAAGTAGATACTCTCCCTTATTGTCGTTACAGTAATTATAAAATGGATGGAGATGAGATTGTTGTTGACACTGATAAAGAGGAAGAAGAAGCTAATCTTCAATATAGGTATGATCGACAATATCCAGATATAAAAGAACAACTTGATATGTTATGGCATGCTGTGGATACTGGATTATTTGGAGAAGATGCTAAAACCAGTGATTTTTATACTGTGATCAAATCTGTAAAAGATACTACACCTAAACCAGAATAAAAAGTTATAAATATGTGTAACACATTTACGCAAGGATATCTTTATGGCATACATTGGTAGTAGACCAGATAATGTAATCAGCAGAAACGCTCAAAACGAATATAACTACACTGCTACAGGCGGACAAACTACCTTCACAGGTGCTGACTCTAATAATAATACACTAAGTTATACACCTGGTAACATTGAAGTATATTTCAATGGTGCTAGATTAGAAGAAAGTGACTTTACAGCCACTAACGGTACTAGCATTGTACTAGCAAATGCTGCAGTTGTCAATGACGAATTAAGCATAGTTGCAGTAAATGTATTTGAAGTTGCAGATGTTGTTCCTGCTAGCACAGGAGGCACATTCCAAGGTGGTATTGCAGTGCAAGGCGGAGTTAACGTAGCAGGTCATATACTTCCAGACACTAACATTACTTATGATTTAGGTAGCACTACACAGAGATTTAGAGATTTATATCTAAGTGGTAACAGTATAGAATTAGGTACTAGAACTATCAGTCAAGATAATATTCCTGATGTTAATTTAAGTATTGCTCCTGAAGTACTAACAATTGATGTTGCTGCACCTGCCGCTGGACAAGACACACAGTGGTTGTGGAATTGGCTTACAAGTAGTTTACCTTACGCTAGACGAGAGATTACTAACTCAAACGAATTAAATGTACCTCTGTACAAGCAAGGTACATATACTGTAAACAATTTTGCTAAAACACAGTACGGGTCAATGACTCAAGCACATACAATGTATTTCAAATGGATCGAAGGAGCAGGTACACAAAACAATATCAGTTGGGTCACAGATCAGGGAACATTTACAGACAGTCATCCGGACATAAACGGAGGATCGAATACTACAGTACAACGTTTAAGCATCAGTGTACCTAGTACAATTACACCTCCTACATTAACTGCTCCTAGTGTAACTTACACAGTTACAAACAGCGGATCAGGATCGTACACCTTTAGTGGACCACGTGATGGAAACAATCCAAACATTGGTCCACTTCGTCGGGGCGGCACATATACATTTACTATTAGTGCAACAGGTCATCCTTTTTATCTAACAACTGACAATGGCACTAACTTTAGTGCAGGTAATTATTTCGGCGAATATACTAGTGGAGTTACTGGATCAAGAACAGACAGCGGAACACTTACTTTTGTAGTACCAGCTAATGCACCAGATACACTGTATTATCAATGCGGCAATCATAGTAGTATGAGAGGTGCTATTACAGTTAAAGACCTTGCTGTGGAAACAAACATCAACGGCAACTATGTAGTATACGCACAGCATACACAAGAAGGACACAAAACATCAGTTGAACTAAGACCTATTCCAAGTCTTGTTAATCAGATGTGTTTGGTATATGATTCTAGTGTTAATAAATTTGTTCCTCAAGATTTGGCAACATATGTTGAAAACACACCTTCATTTGAAAACAAGATCAGAGAAGTAGCAGGTACAGCAGAACTTGTTGTAGAAGATGGTAGTGCAGTTGTTGCTAAAGTTAATGTGTATGCAGATAGTACTTACTTGCCACTTACAGACAATAATGCAGGTGATCAAGCATTCGCAACAGATACAGATAAATTGTATATTTGGGACGGCAGTGCATGGCAGTTAGCTGGTGCAGCCAATACAGGTGAATTACCTGAAGGAACAAATTTATATTACACAGATGCACGAGTAGCAAGTTATTTAAGTAGTAATGATTTTGATACAGCAACTAATATTGTTGCAAGTATTACTGATAGCGCACCAGGTACATTAGATACATTAAATGAGTTAGCAGCGGCACTAGGAGATGACCCTAATTTTGCTACAACAGTTACAAATAGCATAGCAACTAAGTTGCCACTTGCTGGTGGTACGTTAACCGGTCATGTCAATGGTACTACATTCGGCACTAACTTATCAACTCCAGCATCTATAGGAGGCACACCTGCTGATTTAAATTCTGCAGAAGTAGGTCCTGGATATATAAACTTGGCACGAGATGATACTGCAGCTGCAGCACAAATTCGATTTGCTAAAAATGGATCAATACATTCATACCTAGAAACAAGAACTAATGGATTAGGGTTCATTACTAATGTTGGTGATTTTGGTTTTGAAGGTGGCAACGTTGGTATTGGGTTTGATGCTCCGACTGCTCGACTTGATGTGCGACGTGGTGATGCAGACGGCAAGATTGCAGAGTTCCATCAAAATACAGGGTATGGAATTGACATAGGATCAAGTCAATCAGTTGCTTATATTTCAAGTGGCTACAATCAAAGACTAGATTTTAAAACAGATCCCACTAGTGGTCAAACAGAGAGGATGTCTATATTAGCAAACGGCAACGTTGGTATTGGTGAAACAAATCCAACTGATCCACTAGTTGTTAAAAGTTCAGGAACTATGGGCGGTGCAGCAAACACTGCTAATTCATACTTTACCATTACTGACGGAACTTATAGTCTATTTCATGATCCAAATGAGATTGTTTCAGATCAAGC
>Ga0066605_10002872_pt1 | contig 10733 bp, 7 predicted proteins | sample SaaInlLV_DNA_10m_FD_60385 | JGI IMG/M metagenome (GOLD analysis project Ga0066605, IMG submission 60385) | Marine microbial communities from expanding oxygen minimum zones in the Saanich Inlet - SI075_LV_DNA_10m | ecosystem: Environmental > Aquatic > Marine > Unclassified | place: British... | reverse complement strand
GTAGTGGGGCTTTTTTTGTTTTGAAATTCGTATCTTCGAGCTTCAAAAATTAAACTCTAAATACAATGCGAAAAGTCTTTATAATACTCCTTTTTTTATCTCCTTTTTTTCTATTTGCTCAACAGAGCTATAATATGTCTCTTTTGGGTAAATACACTTATGATTTTGAAGGTTATGGTCTTAATGATATCTGGGGCTATGTAGATCAAGAGGGTAATGAGTATGCACTTGTTGGTTTGGAAAATGGGACCTCTTTTGTTGATGTGACGAATCCTGCTAACCCAATTGAAAAGGCTTATATTCCTGGTCCGATGTCTACTTGGAGAGATATCAAAACATGCGGTGAATATGCTTATATTGTTCATGATAGTTATTATGCTGATAGCGAACTTTGGCCTACTGGTGAATCGCAGGGTTTGTTAATTGTAAATCTTAAAAATATTGCTTCAGGAGATATTTCTTACAGTTCTTTTTATTTTGATGGGCAATTTACAAACGCACATAATATTTATATAGATGAAAACGGATGTGTTTATCTGTTTGGCGGTAATTATGCTGCTGGTGGTGCAGTTATGTTTGATGTGAGTGAAGATCCAGAGAATCCACAATATCTAGGTGTATTTGACGACTATTATTTACATGATGGTATGGCACGTGGTGATACCTTATGGGGTTCTGCCATATATGAAGGTGTGGTTGCGGCAATTGATGTGTCAGACAAATCTGCTCCTGTTATTTTAGGTTCAACATTCACACCTGGTAATTTTACCCATAACTCTTGGGTTTCTGACGATGGAAATTATGTGTTTACCACAGACGAAGTCACTTCTGGTTATATAGCAGCAGTTGATGTTTCTGATGTAAATAACATGACTGTAATCGATCAAATTCAGTCTTGGAGTCCTCAAGATAATGTGATTCCACATAATACACATGTCAAAGACAATTATTTGGTAACGTCTTATTATTGTGATGGCGTGACTGTTGTCGATGCTTCAGATCCGTACAATTTGCAAGAGGTTGCTTATTATGATACCTCTGACTCTATTGGTGGTTCATATTCGGGTGCTTGGGGTGCATATCCATGGCTCCCTTCCAACAATATTTTAGTAACCGATAGGCAAGAAGGGTTACACATATTATCTGTAGATAATATTGATTTCTCTGTTGAAAATTTAAATGCTTTTTTAGACGTTCAGATTTATCCAAATCCTAGTGCAGACGAATTTAGAATTGATTTAGAAAATGTTTCATGGCATAGCATTTCGGTTGTAGATATGAATGGACGGCTATTAGAAAGCCATATAAATGAAAATCGAAAGACCTCCATTTTATTGGGCGAAAACTGGGAGCCAGGCACCTACTTGGTTGATATTGAAGATGCCATGGGCCTTCGAATCAGTTACAAGCTTATTAAGGAATAAAGCTTTTATTTACTTGAAACTATTTTTTTAGTCCCAACTCAATAATACGTTGTTCTAAATATTCTCCTGCAGTAATGTCTGAGAAGTTTTTAGGCTGTGATTCACTTATACAAGAAGGCAAGCAATTTAAAGATACTTCCGATCGAGGGTGTAAAAAGAAAGGAATAGAATATCTTGAAGTGCCCCATTTTTCTCTTTGCGGATTAACCACTCTATGTGTTGTAGATTTTAGTTTGTTATTGGTTAAACGTTGGAGCATGTCTCCTACATTAACTACAATTTGATCGGGCAGGGCCGTTACAGAAATCCATTCGCCACTTTTATTTAAAACTTGTAAGCCATCAGCAGATGCACCCATTAAAAGCGTAATCAAATTGATGTCTTCATGTTCTGCTGCTCTAACAGCATCTTTTGGTTCGTGTGTGATAGGTGGGTAGTGTATCGGTCTTAAAATACTGTTCCCATTATGGATTTTAGCATCAAAGTAATTTTCATCTAAATTTAAATGCAGTGCAATCGCTCTAAGCATGTCTCTACCTGTTTCTTCTAGCTTTTGATAGACTTCTCTTCCAACAGCATTAAATTTTGGCAGTTCATTCACTTGAACATTGTCAGGATACTCTTCTTTAATAGGATCATTGTCTTCTACTGTTTGACCAAAGTGCCAAAACTCTTTTAAATCGCCTTCATTTTTATTTTTTGCATGTTCCTTACCAAAAGACACATAGCCTCTTTGCCCAGCTAGCCCTTTAATTTCGTAGGCCTCTTTTTCTTCTTTAGAGAGTGTAAAGAACCCTTTAACTTGTGCATAGAGCTCATTACAAAGTGCATCGCTTAAACCATGGTTTTTTACTGCCACAAAGCCAATTTCTTCGTAGGCTTTACCAAGTTCTTTAACAAAGGCTGCTTTTGTTTCTTTATTTCCTTCTGTGAAGTCAGAAAGATCTACTGAGGGTATGTTTTTAAAATCCATCCTATTAAGGTCTTTTATTTATGCTACAAACTTACTAAATACTGCTGTATAAAAGGAAATATTTAGTAATACAAATGCATAATAGTATCATTTACACTAATTTTTTGCTGATGATGCTGATACTTTTTGGAAGTACTTTTAGTTGTAAACAATCACTAAGGTCTTTTGGTTCGCCATCCAAATGTTTTTTTGTATTCTTACTTAAGATTGTGGCTTCTGTGCAGCTGATGATTTTCATGCGTTTGCTTAAGTGAAATCGATTTGTTGCAAGTGCTAAAAGTAAAAACGGGATTTCATAAAACTGAAAAGGTTTTACAATGCACAGTTCTATTAGTCCATCGTCTGTTTTTGATTGTGGAGAGATTACAACATTGTTTCCAAATTGGGTGCCGTTGGCAAAACTAATTTGTACAGCTTCATCGTCAAATACGCATGTCCCATCAATTTCTATTTGGTATCTTTTTATATTGAAGCTCCACCATTCGGAAAGGATCAGCTTCATATAGGTTTTTATACCCCGCTTTTTTTCTTTTGAAAAACAATGCGAAATATGTCCATCGTAACCAATGCCAGATACATTCACGAAAAAATGTCCGTTGGCCGTACATGAGTCAATTTTTATAGCATGTAAGCTGTTTAGTAACCGCAGGGCTTTATTTACCTGTTGTGGAATACCCAGATGCCTTGCCAATCCATTTCCAGAGCCTGTAGGAACAATTCCCATCATACAATCTTTGTTTACCAAAGCTTGCCCCACTTCATTTACCGTTCCGTCGCCACCTACTGCTACAATGATGTCTGCTTTTTCACGGCAGAGTTTTGATGCTATTTCTGTGGCATGATTAGCCCTTTCAGTAAAATGAATATGTGTGTCAAAAATTTCGGAATGGATTTCCTTGTTTATTTTTTTAAGGATGTCTTTATTCTTTCCTGTTCCCGATATCGGGTTAATGATAAAATGGAGGGTTTTTTTACTCATTCAGCTCCAGTTTATTGTGAATCATTCGGTGGTTGTACTCTTGGATATAGGCTTTAAGATGGTTTTCCATCTTTTGCTTAAGCTCAGGACGCTGCAAAAGTAAGTTGTTTTTTAAGAGAGAATCTTTTTTTACCGCATATAAAGCAATACTCTCTTCCCCATTAAATTGCAGTAGATGCCCCTCTTCAAAGTACTGGTAAATATTGTTCAAGTAGTTCACAGCAAAGCCTTTATCGTTCCAAATAGAATTTCCAAAACTCACAAAGCTAGTGTCGATGTTTAAATAATCGATGATGCTTGGAAGGACGTCTGCTTGCTGACATACCTTATCGATGCTGTTGCCTAAACTGTCTGTTGGACTGTAAAACATAAGTGGTATGGCGTAAAGACCATTTGCATTTTGATACGTTTTGTGTGTGGCCTTAAAGGTATGATCGGCTGTAATAACGAATAAGGTATTGTTGAACCAGGCGCTTTTCTCAGCCTCCTTAAAAAACTGTTGCAGCGCAAAATCACTGTAGCCAATACTCTCGTGTATGGCTAGTGGCCCCTTTTCAAAAGTATCTTTGTATTGATCTGGTATGGTATAAGGGTGGTGTGAGCTTAGGTTAAAAACAGCAGAGAAAAAAGGCGCTTGTTTCGCATCCAATTCCGCTTTGTAAAACTGCAGGAAAGGCTCATCAAAAATACCCCACTTGCCATCGTAGTCCTTTTCTTTGTTTGGGTAAGCGCTTAAGTCAATATAAGAATCAAAATTGGCCATTTCTGCATAAGCATCAAAGCCCATAGTACCTGGGTGTCCGCCATGGTAAAAAGAACAATCGTACCCTTGTTGCGAGAGAAGCGATGCGATGCTGTTTCCCTTTTGGCTGCCGTATTGCGATAAGATGTATGGCTTGTCTGCCAGGGCAGGGATGCCCGAAAGTACGGCAGGGATGCCTTCAATGGATTTTTTTCCGTTGGCATAGGCATGTTGGCAAACCAAGCTCTGCCGCATTAAGCTGTCTAGAAAAGGGGTGTAGCCTTTAAAGTTATTGTAATAGCCAATGTATTCTCTTGAAAAGCTTTCTAAAATAATAACCACCACATTTTTATAATTTGCTGAGTCTGCGCTAAAGCTTGTCTTTGCATCGAAGTAGCTTTTGGCAATTTCTGGCCTAAAGTAGTTTTTTTCTTTTAGCCCTTTTTCGCCTAAAGAACTCATAATACTAAAAGGACTGTTAAGAATGAGCGGGACGTACTTTCCTTTACCGAAGGTGCTGGCATGAATGTTTTTAATGGGTCTTAGCTGTGTGCCGCCCCGCATGGCTAGAACCGTTAAGCCAAGTACCAAAATAGATATGGGGTAAGTCTTCCAGCTTATTCTTGAGCGGTGAAGAAAAAAATGATGCGATTGAATAAATTTAAACATCTTACTCATGGCATATACCAAGAGTATAAAAATGATGATGATGGGCCAGCTATCTTTTATGAAATCCACTGCCACATGGTTGGCATCTTCACCTTGTAGCAGAAAAGAAAGGATGTCTGCCGTCATGCGTTTTCCTGTAAACTGCACATTAACAATGTCCGATAGATTGAGAAATAGAGCCAAGCCATTAAAGCTTAAAAACAAGTACCTCAATACCTTTTGATATATTTTTGTCTCTCTTTTTCTGGTTGGAAAAACCAGCATTAGAATAAAAAACAGATTCAAATAAGCAAAAGCAGAAAGGTCAAATCGGACGCCTTGCCAGAACACAGCCATAAGTCCGTCTTCATAAATTTGAGGGAACAGATTTCGGGTGTATAAGAAAAACACCAACCTGCTAAGGCTGTAAAAAAACAAAGCAAGTACTAAGCTTTGCAAGAGGAAAAGCAGATGTTTGATGTGATTTTTCATTTTGTTAATCAGAAATCAAATTTAGTGTATAAAATAAGTTCATGTTACTGCCAAATTACGGAATTATTCAATATTTTGGCATATCCAAAAGATTCAATGTTATGGAAATTCGTTACCAGCGAAAAGGCTATACTGACGTTCAGCTTCAGGAGTTGTACAAAAGTATTGTAAAACCAAGAATGATTGAAGAAAAGATGTTGATTCTGCTGCGTCAGGGTCGCATATCTAAATGGTTTGGTGGCATCGGCCAAGAAGCCATTGCTGTTGGGGTATCCAAGGCATTAGATGCCGATGAATACATCTTGCCTATGCACCGTAATTTGGGTGTGTTTACCAGTCGTGAGATTCCATTACATAATTTATTTTCTCAGTTTCAAGGTAAACAAAGTGGTTTTACCAAAGGTAGAGACCGTTCTTTTCATTTTGGTACAAATGACCATCACATAGTAGGTATGATTTCGCATTTAGGGCCTCAGTTGGCTTTAGCTGATGGTATTGCTTTGGCCAACAAGCTCAAAGACAATAAGAAGGTATGCGTTGTTTTTTCTGGTGATGGCGGTACGAGTGAGGGCGATTTTCACGAAGCCTTAAATGTGGCTTCTGTGTGGGACTTGCCCGTTATTTTTGTCATAGAAAACAATGGCTACGGTTTGTCTACCCCTGTAAACGAACAATTCCGTTGTGAGCGATTGGCCGACAGAGGTGTGGGCTATGGTATGGATGCTTACCGTATTGATGGCAATAACATTTTGGAAGTACATTCCACCATCAGTAAGCTGGCGGAAGAGATTAAGGAAAACCCAAAACCGATTTTGTTGGAATGCCTTACTTTTCGCATGCGTGGGCATGAGGAAGCATCAGGTACAAAATATGTTCCTAAAGAATTAATGGATTTATGGGCTGCTAAAGACCCGGTAAAGAATTTCGAGGCATTTTTATTGGATGAAGGCGTTATTAACCAAGCCTTTATTGATGCTTATAAATCAGAAATAAAAGCAGAAATAGAAGATGGCCTTAATTTGGCGGATGCCGAAGAAGGTGTTGTGGCTGATACCCAAAGAGAATTAGCCGACCTGTATGCGCCATTCGATTTTACCGAACAAGCACCCGCAACAGAAGCGGTGAAAAATATTCGGATGGTAGATGCCATCTCTCAAGGTCTTCGACAAGCGATGGAGCGCCACGATAATTCGGTAATTATGGGGCAGGACATTGCCGAGTATGGTGGTGTATTTAAAATTACCGAAGGCTTTGTAGAACAATTTGGAAAAGACCGCGTACGCAACACGCCTATTTGCGAATCGTCTATTGTAAGTGCCGCCTTGGGCTTGTCCGTTTGCGGTTATAAATCTATTGTAGAAATGCAGTTTGGCGATTTTGTGACCTCTGGTTTCAATCCCATCATCAATAATTTAGCAAAGGTACATTACCGCTGGGGTCAAAATGCCGATGTGGTGGTGCGTATGCCTTGTGGGGCAGGTGTGGGGGCAGGACCCTTTCATTCACAAACCAACGAGGCTTGGTTTACACATACACCCGGCTTAAAGGTGGTTTATCCGGCTTTCCCTTCTGATGCTAAAGGCCTCTTGGCAGCATCTATTGAAGACCCGAACCCGGTGATGTTCTTTGAGCATAAAGCCTTGTATAGAAGCCTGTACGAAGATGTGCCAGAAGATTATTATACCCTGCCTTTAGGAAAGGCCAAGCTTTTAAAAGAAGGAACAGACCTAACGATTGTTACTTATGGCATGGGCGTGCATTGGGCTTTAAAAGCCTTGGATGAAAACACAAACATTTCTGCAGACCTCATAGATTTGAGAACTTTAGTTCCTCTAGATAAAGCAGCCATTTTGGACTCTGTTCGCAAAACAGGTAAAGTCATTATTCTTCATGAAGACACCGTATATGGTGGTATAGGAGGCGAGCTCTCTGCCATCATTTCTGAAGAATGCTTTGAAGCATTGGATGCACCTATTATGCGCTGCGGAAGTTTAGACACGCCGGTGCCTTTTGCCGCGGCACTAGAAGAAGACTTCTTGGCCAACAAACGCTTTACCGAAAAGCTCATAGAGCTGCACCAGTACTAAGCTTTATATTTTTTCGTGTGTTGTTTTAAGAATCTCTGCTTCTTTGGCAACTGCTTTTTCTACCAGCGCCTCACCTTTGGCAAGAATGTCTGATACGAAAGCTGTGTCGTCAAAATCTTTGCAATTGATCTTTACATTTAAGAAAGCCCCAATAACTGCTGTGCGCGCACATAGTGCTCCCACACCTGCATCGGTAACAGAATTTGGATTGCCTATTTCTGCCATCTTCTGAATGATGTCCATAGATTTTAGCGAAGCCTCCATCACACGGAAAGGGGTAAGGATGGCGTATTTTGTGGCCGCATCCATGGCTTCTTTACGTGCTTTTTTCTCCGCATCAGTTCCTTTAGGAAGGCGCATGGCCTCCATAATTTTATTGAAAGAATTAGTGTCTTCGTCAACTAAAAATAACAGCTCGTCTTTTAGGATTTGCCCTTGATCTGCCCAGTCAGAAAACTCTTCCCAGCGCTCTTCCCAGCCACGTTTGTGAGCCGAAAGGTTGGCCACCATAGTGGCCAAGGAAATACCGAGTGCCCCAGCATATGCAGAAATAGATCCGCCACCTGGCGCCGGACTTTCAGAGGCTGTTTCGTTGGCAAAGTCGGTAAGCGACAGGTCTACTAATTTTTTATTTGTACCGCTCTCGAGCATGTATTCTATGATGCGTTCTTCCGGAATAAAAGGTCCCAGCTCATCCAAGCCCATACTCTTAATGGCAATTTTGATGAGCTCACTTTCGTGAATTCCTGTTGAGCGGTTTTGTTTTCTTAAGAAATATTTCCCTGCTTCCAGCATGGCACTTTTAGGAACCAAACCGACCAGCTCAGAGCCGGTTGCTCTGATGCCTCTGGCATTTGCAGCTTTAGCTGTTTCGTCGAAGGCAAGGTGCAAAGGCGTTTCTGTAATGTTGGTGATGTTCATGGTTACCTGAGTAACTCCGTATTCTTCTATGTACCAGCCAATGGCTTTTACATGCTTTAATTTACCTGGCGTCCAAAGGGTGTTGCCGTCGGCATCTTTCACAATATCTCCGGAAAGCACTTCGCCCACGCGTTTTATTCTACCTTTTTCGCGGATGTCGTAAGCTACGGCATTGGCTCTACGTGTAGAGGTGGTGTTAAGGTTAACGTTGTAGGCAATAAGGAAGTCACGAGCCGAAATGGCTGTGGCACCTGTGTGCTTTGCTTTAACGAACTCCGCCGGACCAAAGTCTGGTTGCCATGCCGGATCGACTAATTTTGCTTTTAAAGCTTCGTATTCTCCCTTGCGCACCACGGCAAGGTTTCTTCTTTCTTCTGTGCTTGCTGCATATTCGTAGAAGTAACCAGGAATGCCCAGCTCTTTACCAACGCGTTCGCCCAGCTTGTGGGCGTATGTTACCACCTCATCCATTTCTATGTTGGCAATGGGTACCAAAGGACAAACATCGGTAGCGCCCATACGCGGGTGCTCGCCAGAGTGCTTGCTCATGTCTATGAGCTCGGATGCTTTTTTGATGGCCAAGAAGGCGGCATCTATCACTTCTTCGGGTGTTCCCACAAAAGTAACGACCGTTCTGTTGGTCGCCTTTCCGGGGTCCACATTGAGCAGCTTTACACCCTCAACGCTTTCAATTTCATCTGTGATTTGCTTAATCACATCCATATTGCAGCCCTCAGAAAAATTAGGCACACACTCAATTAGTTGTCTCATGGCATTTAATTTTATCTGGCTAAGATAAGAATCGACTTAGGTCTGTGAAAGTACTTTGTAGGATTTTGTTATTAGTGACCGGTGACCAGTGATCATTTTTAGTTTACACTGCCTATAACTTAGTTCGCAATTTTGTAACGATATCGGCACCAGCTATGTTTATTTTGCCTCTAGTGTATCAATTATTCTCTTTGCAATTTTGTAAGTGAAGGGGTCATCATAATGATTCGAAAAAACAATGATTAAATCTCCATTTTCTGGGTTGTAATAATTTCTTAATTTGAATGAAAAGTCATCTCCAGCATGACCCAAATAAATTGTATTGTTTTCACCCTTATGAAAGATTTGAATTCCCAAACCATAGGATGTTTCAGAGTCAATCATTTTATTGAAAGTTTCTTTCTTTAATAATGTTTCTTGCTCATATAGGTTTTCAAAAAACAGTTTTAGGTCATTTAACGTTGAAGCTATGCTCCCAGCTGAAAATCCATAATTTTTATAATATTTATAAAACATATAATCTTTGAAGTCTTCTCCTTCAAACATCGGATGTGCTGAATTTTCTATGGCTGGCGAGTAGTAACCATGACTATTATTCATTTTGGTCGGTTTAAAAATACGTTCATATAATATATCTTCGTACGATTTGTTATTTATATTTTCAAGTATGTAACCCAGTAAAATATAATTAGTGTTGGTGTATTTGAATTTTTCGTTAGGTTTATTTAGAGGTTTAGGTATTTTGGTAAATAGAAATGAGTGATTGTACTCATCATAAGGGTTTGCTATACATCTATTTGCAATAGTATCAACAATTACTTCACCAAGACCACTTCGGTGTCTTAAAAGTTGTTCAATTGTGATATTAAGATCAATGTTATCATTTTTAACGAGCTCTTTTGGGAAAAATAAATATAAAGAATCTGTAAGTGAAATTGTACCTTTCTCTACTTCCTGCATTATTAATACAGATGTAAATGTTTTAGTGAGACTACCGATAGTAAAAACCTTATTAGGTGTCATTTTAATTGAATCTCCCGCAATACCTATGGCATAAGATTCAGTTTTACCATTATGTTTTACTAAGCAGCCAATTCCAAACCGTTTTATTTTTAAAGAATCGGAATATTCATCGAGAATCTCTTGGATTATTAAATTTTGGTGTGGTTTTACATCTTTTTTTTGCGTTTTAAAAACTATTAGCAATATGCAAATTAGAACTATACCATATTTAAATATGGTTTTTATATTTTCAATCATTTCATTAAAAAATTATAATTAAGGAATATATTTTATTGTACTAATTTAGAGAAAAAGGAAGTCTCTAAAAAAGAAAGTTTACCAAGTATCATTAAACTAATTCCAATAGTCAAATAAGGCATCCAAATTTTCTTCTGTCTCATTTTCATAGCTGTTTTTTTAAACCCTCAATAAATCTACATCTATAGGCTTCGCGTTCCAATAGGCAATACCACTCATTTTATGAGTAAAAAAGCCCCCACATCTTGTGGGGGCTTTAAATAATAATCATTCACAGTCGACTGCCAAATTGTAATCTTCTTCAGTAAAGGTGTAATAGAGGTTGTATGTTACTCCTGATTCAATTAATCTTGTATCAAAATTATCATAATCATCTATATTAAAGATTTTGTTATTTGGGTTATCTAGGTTATCTGTATAAGTTAAACATTTATCA
>Ga0066605_10002866_pt1 | contig 10742 bp, 8 predicted proteins | sample SaaInlLV_DNA_10m_FD_60385 | JGI IMG/M metagenome (GOLD analysis project Ga0066605, IMG submission 60385) | Marine microbial communities from expanding oxygen minimum zones in the Saanich Inlet - SI075_LV_DNA_10m | ecosystem: Environmental > Aquatic > Marine > Unclassified | place: British... | reverse complement strand
GTCCTCAGTGGTCATAAGATTGTTGAAAGTGGTCGACACGAAGAACTCATTGCTTTGGGTGGGGTTTATGCAGAGATGGTGGATTCTCAATTCAAATTGGACAGGGAACATCCTCAGAGAGTAGAATTTGATGAGATGAAAGCGTAATAGTCGAATCAGCTCAAGCTGAAATTTAGCTATTTCGTGAAGTTATTGAGGAATCTCTTTTTGTGAAATATGAAGCGAGGGGATTTTGCCTTCCTCCCCAGCCCTGAGGTTTCGCATGAGGTGGTTGAGTTGGGAAGCTTCCTTCTTCTTCCTAATTCCTAGTCTAATCATCTCATGTTTAGATGTGCTACGCTGATCACGGAGAGCGCCGTCAGCAGTAATCAATAGGGCATTAAGTTGAGCCTCTGTGAGATCCATTTTTGAATGCGACGGTGATTTCTCCTGTATGCTCACACAAATGACACTCAGCAATATTCTGCTGGGAGGTCATCAGCAATCCTTTAAAAGACGAACTTTCCCTGATAATTCCTTCATATCGCTCTTCGCTCTAAAAATTCAGATATCATCCCATGAATAGAGAAGCATTCAAAGAACTGGTCGACACTTTTTTCGTTTGTGATAAAGCCGAGGTCTCTGAGATCTTCAATGAAATGCTTTCGGTCGTCGAATTGGAGCAGGAAAATGGACTCAATGCGACCATGAGTCGCAATTATAGCAGTGCCCAAGCGAACCCCGAGATCAACGCAAACCCAGGCAACCTTAAAGATGCTCGTGACGCGATCTTTCCATTCTTTTGGGGAACAGATGGGTGGAACAGTCCTCTTCATCTGGAGAACGTGAAAGGACCCGCTAATTATGCCTCTCTCATCGGGGCCGTCGCCTGCCTTCTTAAAAATCCGAACCTCTGTACCGACACTTACAGTCAACGCTCTAACGAACTCGAAGTGAAGAGTATCACGGCTTTGGCGAATCTTCTCTTCTACCATACGGAATCTCCCTGGGGAGTCTTCACGATGGGTGGAACGATCTCGAACCTCTATGGAGGAAAGATCGGGATTGAAAGAGTCTGCCCTGGGGCGATGCAGGAAGGGTTGCAGGGGGCGCGAATCTGTGGTATCACCTCCGAGGCAGCCCACTACTCGAATGCCACTCTCGCGGGATGGTTGGGCATGGGAACAAAGCACCTTCACGCGATTCCCACTGATGCGGGGATGAGTATGCGTCTCGACTTACTTGAGAAAAAAATGGACGAACTCTATCGAGATGGGCAGAGGCTTGCTTTTGTCATTGCAACTTTTGGGAGTACCGATGCCTTTGGAATTGACGATATTGTCAGCATTCGAGACCTCGTAGATCGTAAAGCTAAGGAGTACGATGTTCCTCCTGCCCAACTTCACGTTGATGCTGCCGTCGGTTGGTTCATGACGATGCTCAATGAGTACGACCTCGGACAGAATGAATTTGATCTTTGTGATGACACCTTGAGTCGTGTCGGTCAGATTCAGGAAGCAGCCAAAGGTCTTCGGTGCGCAGATTCTGTCACCATCGACTTCCATAAAATGGGTTGGGGGCATTACCCCGGGAGTGCCTTCATCGTAAATCGCCGAGAAGACCTCAACTTCCTTTTTCGTGAAAAAAGCGAGGTCCCCTACTTTGCTGAAGCTCAGGTGAATCGCGACCCAGCTCTGTTCTCTCTGGAATGTTCCCGTCCGGCCATCGGCCCTTACAGTGTGATGGCGACTCTGAATGGCTTGGGTTTGAGAGGCTGCCAGATGCTGGCGGCAAACACCATCGACATGGGGCGTAAGCTCAAGGAGCGCTTGGCCGGCATCAATAATGTAAAAGTCCTGAACGAAAGTTGTCTTGGGCCTCAGGTCCTCTGGTGGGTCTTGCCTAAGGGTCGAGATGCCGGAGAGATTTATGACAGGATCGTGTCAGGTGAGCTTAGCAAAGAAGAGTCGGAATCATATTTTGAAGAAATCAGAAGAATGTACGATCATCGGAAAGAAAAACTCGATACCAATCACGACCCTCGGCTCAGCTTCACAACCTCTATTGGGTTCTGTCCTAATGGGGTCCAGCTTCCAGCCTGGAAGGCATCGTTCTTCAATCCAATGACTGATGATACGATTATAGATCGAATTGTGACAAGTATCGAAGAACTATTATGAGAATAACTCTAGAGCGGATGCGAGGCTCTGGTGTTCTTCGTGAGAATGTGTTCTGCTCGATATCAATTTTCTTTTATTAAAGAGCTATGTCAGAAACCCCTAAAGCTTCATGTCAGCCAAGACTGGCCATTGCTGGATCGACGGGTTTTGTTGGAAATTCCATTGTTCACCATTTGAGCAAAAAATTTCGATTGCGTTGCCTCACTCGATCAAAGACGGTGATCAAAGAGCGTGAACAAGAAAAAGAATTGGAGTGGGTGCATTGTGATGCTCATTCTAGGTCCTCTGTGGAGCAGGCACTCCAAGATGTGGACGTTCTTATCTACCTCATTCACTCCATGGTGCCGACATCGAGGCTGAGTCAGGCTTCCTTTCAGGACTTGGACCTTCTGCTTGCTGATAACTTTTCTCGTGGGTGTCAGGCTCAAGGAGTGAAACAGATTATTTACATCAGTGGACTGATTCCTGTAGAGACAGAGCTGTCAGCGCATCTCAGCAGTCGCCACGAGGTAGAGTCGACGCTGAAGAAAGGAGGGGTTGCTCTGACGACTCTTCGATGTGGGTTGATTGTGGGCCCGGGAGGCTCCTCTTTACGTATTTTATTAAACCTAGTCAGAAGACTTCCCGCGATGCTGCTCCCAAGTTGGACGCTGTCGAGAACTCAGCCTATAGCTATTGGTGATGTCGTTCGAGCTGTTGAGATCTGTCTAGAAAACCCGCAAACTTATGTAGGCTCTTTTGATATTGGATGCCCTGATGTTTTGACTTATCGTCAGATGATGGCGACAACATCAAGATTGATGGGTCGAAAAGTTCCTCTCATTCCCATTAAAGGAATCACAACTGGATTATCCAAACGTTGGGTGACGACGGTTAGCGGATGTTCAATGGAATTGGTGGGGCCACTGGTGGACAGTTTGTCTCATGAAATGGTGGTGAAGGAGAACCCACTCCAAGATAAAATTCTGTTGGGTGCAACGAGTTTCGAAAGGGCGATGAGAGAGTCGATGGAAGCAGATGGAGCTCCGAAGCTGAACCCTCGTCAATCCATCCGTCGGAAGGACGATCGTAACATCAAGATGGACAAGAGGGTTCGTTCGGTTCAGCGTCTGCCTTTGCCCGAAGGTAGAACAGCTCTTTGGGTTATGGAGGAGTACCTTCGGTGGATACCACGCTTCATGGGGTCTCTTGTCAGTTGTGAAGTAGATAGCAATGGGCGGGTAAGGTTTTGTGTGAAGTGGTTGCAATGGGATCTCCTTGTGCTTCAGCTTAATAGTCAGGAGAGAGAAGAGAGGCTCGTGTTGAGAATTAAGGGCGGATTATTGGCCAAGGTTGATGAAAACCAAGATGGCAGGTTGGAGTTCAGAGAAATTTTGGGGGGGAAGTACGTGATGGCTGCCCTTCACGACTTTTCTCCAAGTCTACCTTGGTACTTATATAACTTAACTCAAGCTCCCGTGCATTTTTTAGTGATGAAAGCATTTGGGAGGCATCTCGCCAGAGATCAGGAGGAAAGGCCGTCGTAGAAAGAGTGATCTGCCTCTAAGATAGATAGTGATGAACTCGCTTCTCAAAAAATGATTTCTTAAGCGTTTATTTTTTGAGGTAAATGAATACCATGATAGGGCGATAAGGAAATCTCAGCCAAGGTCAGGAATGAAAGTCATCTTTAAAGCCGTCACTCTGATATTTTGGATTTCGTCTGCATTTAGCCTTATGGCCGCCGAGTATTACGTTTCCCCAAGAGGGCATGACGATCAATCGGGGAGCAAAGCGAAGCCTTTTGCAACTATCGCACAGGCGAAGAAGGCTGTTTCTAAGATCAACACTCAGGTCAAAGAAGACATCACCGTCTACCTGAGGGAGGGAAAATATGTTTTGGATTCATCGATTGTCTTCGGGCCCAAGGACTCGGGTAAGAATGGCTATAAAGTGATTTACAGAGCATTCCCTGGAGAGACTCCAGTTGTGAGTGGGGGGCAGGTGATTCAGGGTTGGACCCTACACGACAAAGATAGAAACATCTACAAAGTGTCGGTTGGGGACCTAGAGTTTCGACAGATCTATATCAATGGAGTGAGGGGGGTCCGGGCGAGGACTCCCAATCGGAACAGTGAAATTCACTTGGGTGGATATTTTAGGGGAGCGAGTGTTACTGGAAAAAAACCTCATCAGCTCAAGGTCAATCCAAAGGAGTTGTCCCAATGGAAAAACCTCAACCAAGTCGAGGTGGTGATGGTCACTCATTGGAAGCAGAAGAGGGCACGCATATCAAGTTTTGAAGGAGGTCTCGTCAGTTTTCAATCACCGGAGAATATGGCCAGACCCATGCATCACTTGGAGCAGGGCGGAACTCCACACTTTTATGAGAATGCTTATGAATTTCTGGATGCTGAGGGAGAGTTTTATCTCAATACCCTAGAGAAGATCCTTTACTATAAACCTAGGCATGGGGAAGATTTAAGTTCGGCCGAGGTGATCGCCCCAAAGGTGGAATCTCTCTTTGAAATTATGGGGTCTTCTAAAGAGGAGCGGGTCACGAACCTCACTTTTGAGGGTATCACTTTCGAGTATACCAACTGGATTCGCCCAAGTAAGAAGGGCTATCAAGTCATGCAGTCATCGACCTGGAACGACGGTGTTGTTTGGAATATCACTGACAAAGCGGAACCAGTCCCTGGTGCCATTCAGATGTCGAATGCTGAAGGAATCGTTATTCATGCCTGTACAATCATGCGGACGGGGGCTCATGGTATTGCAGCCATTAGAGACGTCGTTAAAGACTGTTCCATCCTTGGTAATCTCGTCCACGATACTTCAGCAGGAGGCATTTATCTCCTACTGAATCATAAAGATTCCACAGACAACCGGATTCATGACAATACGGTGGAAAAGATTGGTATGGAATACACGGACGGATGCGGAATTCTGGTGGCCCGTACTCCAGATGTTTCGATTCTTCACAATGAAATCCGAGATGTTCGCTACACGGGAATTAGTACCGGCTGGGCTTGGAATGACAAGGATACGGCCGCCAAAAATCATGATGTTGGCTACAATCTGATCCACCGAACCATGGGTTTGCACGACGATGGAGGAGGAATTTATACCCTTGGGAAGATTGAGGGGATGAAAATCCACCATAATTACATTCACAACATCACCCGCTCAAAGTTCAGTGGAAGCTACGGAATATGTGGCATCTATCTGGACAATGGAAGTTGTTTTAAGCAGGTCCATGACAACGTCATTGAAAATGTGGAGGCGGCTTTTTTCTCTGGGAACCCCCCGAACTATCAGAACGTCTTTGAAAGAAATTACCACAACGTCAGGCTGGCCAAAAAAATAGAAAAAGCCAATGTGGTAAAAAACAATATCAAGGTGACGGGCTCCAATTGGCCTAATGCGGCACGGTCGATTATGGATAAGGCTGGCCCTCGTGGAGATTATCGAAAACCAAAATACATTTGGACCCAAGGAAGGGTAGGGGGTGGGAAGGTTCTAAGTGGAGAGGGTGAGTTCGTGACTCAAGCTCATTCATCGGAACTGGAGCCAGAACAGATGACTCTACAGACTTGGATTCGTCTGTCAGAATATCCAAAAGGTCCCGACAACCGGCGTTGGATCGTTAACAAGAACAGTAATGAAGTCACTGATGGCCACTACGCTATTTTTATCAGTGGAGACAAGGCCGGTGCCTATCTCAATATTGGCGGAGGCCCCAAGGCGATCTTTGGGGTGAACAGTCGCTCTGGTTCACTGGGCCTCAACCAATGGCACCATCTGGCCATGACCTATGACGGGAAGGATATGTGTTTGTATCTGGATGGTCAAGAAGTCGGAAAGAAAACGGTCAACCTAAAACGGAAGGCTGGGAATAGCTCTCTGGTCATTGGAAGGCGACAAGACGGGTATAAGTCCACTTGTTTTAAGGGACACATTGATGAGGTGAGGGTCTACAACCGTGCTTTAAAAGCTGAGAAACTGAAGGCTCACTTTGCAAAACCAAGAGAAATAGAGGACGTCTCAAACGAGAAAGGGTTGGTGGCTTATTGGCCTTTCTGACACCCTTTTTCGGGTAGGGAAGAGAGGTTTTATTTCCCCCTATAGGCCCGGGGAGACTGTCCGGTGTAGGTTTTGAAGTGTCGACTGAAGGAGAATAGGTCGGGATAGTTCATCTCCAAAGCAACATCAGTGATCGAGAGATTGTGATCGTCCAAGAGATGTTGGGCTTTTCTGGCCCTGACCTTGTTCAGGTATTTTTGAGGAGGTAGGGAGATGTGCTCCCGAAAGGTTTTTCGGAGGTGAGAATAGGAAACACCATGGGATGTGGCCAGGGCTTCGAAGTCGACTTGCCCTGTGCTATCATCCCAGCAATGTTGAAGGACAAGTTTAACCAACTGAGGGAGTTCTGATTTTTTACCTTCGAGTTGAATGGAACGTTCTAGAAGAAGTTGCTCGATGAGGTTGATGGTTCTCAGTCTCCTAAACTGGCTGTTGAACTGATCGATAGAGAAAAGTTGGTCGAAAATCTTCTTGAGTCGATTTGGGTGGGGGAGAGTGTGAGGCCGGTCTTCCTCAGGTAAAAGAGCGTCCTTCACCCATCGCCCTGGGCGAGAGCCTCGGAAGACGAGAAAGTACTCCTTCCAGGGATGGGCCGGCGTTGGGCCGAACTGATAGAGATGACCAGGGTGAGTTAGGAAAGAGCTTCCTGGTTGAATGGAGTGGGATGGCCCGTCATCTTTTTTCCAGAACCCTTTTCCAGCAACAACAAAGGAGATCGCGTAGATGTCTTTTGAGAAATATTTAGAGTGTGAGATCTTCTTCTGGAAGCTACCGGCCCGAGAGACCTGAAGGTCGTCTTTTCCGAGGTCCGAAAAGATATGGTCCTGAAACCCCTGTGAAATGAGTGGGTCAATCAAATCAAAATTGATAAATATGAAATCATAATGTCTATTCTTTATTGTATTTTAGAGATAATATGTGAAACAAATTTAACAAGTCATCATTTTTAGAAAAATGGGAACCAACCCTCCTCGCCTACCTCTAGTATCAGAACCATCGCTGTCAGGAGATGAGAGTCCACTGCTCCCGGACAATGTCGAGGGAGTTCGCATAGAGAATTTTTCTGACCACCCATATAGGAATTTGTTTAGGCTATTGGGTTTGCGGCCACTTAGAGCCATCGAAATCATTCTGGTCTACATCATTAAACACTCACCATTTCTGGCTTTTCCTCTCTATGTTGAGCACGTGTTGTCGGTGCTTTCAGATCCAAGCCCTCAAAGTTTTTGGCATCTGCTATGGCCGACAATAGGGATGATCGCTCTTCAGTTTCTCAACATTCCTGGGCACACACTATTTATTCACATGATCTCGGCGAACATCAGGGATCTGGAAAAGAAACTCAGGTCTCTTCTCGTTCGCCGTCTGCAGTACCTGTCGATCAGTTTTCATCATCGCACCCAATCAGGAGAACTTCAAGCTAAAGTTCTTCGTGATGTGGAGCAAGTAGAGGCGATGGTGAGGATGTTAGCGCGAGGGTCTTTTGGGATTGTTCTGGCCCTGGTGTTTTCGGTGGTGGTAACCCTTTTTAAAGAGCCACTGATGCTTCTGTTCTATATGGTGGCCATTCCAATGGCCGTGATGATCATGGTTTTTTTCAAAAACATTCTCAAAGAGCGAAACCGGAAATTTAGGAAGGAGATGGAAGTGATGTCTTCGTCTGTGAGTGAGATGATCGACATGATACCGGTGAGCAAAGCTCATGGTTTGGAGCAACATGAGATTCGAAGGGTTGAAGGGAATTTAGAAAAGATCCACGAACGAGGTCAACAGCTGGATCGAGTCAATGCTATTTTTGAGTCATCCACCTTCGTAACCTTCCAAGTCACCCAGCTCGTCTGCCTTGTCTTCACTGGGGCTCTTTGTGCTTATGGAAAGATTGGTGTGCCCGAGTTGGTTCTCTATCAGACGTTATTTGGTATTATCATTCAGGCGGTGAATCAGATTCTGAATACCATGCCCATCTTTTCTAAGGGGATGGCTTCTTTGCAGGGCCTGGCTGAAATCTTGGATGAGAAAGATTTGGATCTGAACCAGGACAAGAAAAAACTAAAAAGAGTCGATGGTCATATCGAGTTCGAAAATGTTGGTTACAGTTATGGAGAAGACTGGGCTGTGAGAAACCTCTCCTTCCGGGTCTGGCCTGGAGACTGCACGGCTTTTGTTGGGGAATCAGGATCGGGAAAGTCCACGATCATGAACATGGTCATTGGTTTCTTTCGACCTCAGGAGGGTCGTATTATTCTGGATGGCGTAGAACAGAAAGATTTGGACCTACAAGATTATCGGACACGAGTAGCGGTGGTGCCTCAAAACGTTCTCCTTTTTTCCGGCTCGTTGCGTGAGAACATCTGCTATGGGGTGAGTCAGGTTGAAGAAAATCATTTTGAAGAGGTGGTTCGGGCTGCCCACCTAGAATCCTTTATTGAGGGGCTTCCTCAAGGGCTCGATACCCCAATTGGTGAGAATGGGGTCAGACTGTCAGGAGGTCAGCGGCAGCGAATCGCCATAGCTAGAGCCTTGATCAGGGACCCTCAAGTGATCATTCTTGATGAGGCAACCTCAGCTCTAGATGTGATCAGCGAGAAAGAAGTTCAATTGGCTATCGATGAACTCGTGAAAGGCCGGACGACCTTCATTGTCGCTCACCGCTTGTCGACCATTCGACAAGCTAACAGGGTGGTGGTGATGAAAGGCGGGCATGCCGTGGAAATGGGAAGTCAGGAGGAGTTGATGGCTCTAGAGGGCGAGTTCTCTCGGCTTAAACAGCTTCAGTAAATTTCCAGAGAGAGCTGAAGAAAAAGAACTCCTCAGTCAGCTCGAAACAAACGGAGCATGGCCTCCCTTGATCCCAAATTCTGAATGGCGAAGGGTGGCCAACCGTGCTGTTCAAAAAGACCGAGTACCATCGCTTGGGGGTAATTACCCAGTTCCTCCCAGCCATCGGCGATGATCTTGATGCCGTCTCCCGGATTGAGAGAAGCCAGAATTTTCGTCATCTCTTTCTGGTCATACCATCGCGAGGAGTCGTAACCAAAAGAGAAGAACACTCGCATCTGCTTTTTCTTCACTTTTATTCTCCAGTATGGAGTTGTTTCCGAGGTGTTGAGATAGGGATTCTCTACGGAACGCTTGAGGGAGTGAACCTCTTGCTTCATCTGTCGATACAGTTCGTTAAGGGCACTCTCGTCACTTCGGTTTTCGTCGAGACCCTCGATGAGCTGTCCCTCCTCTAACTTTAGCTGAGTGAGGCTGGTTAGCATGGATATCGTTAGGTTTCTGTTTCTCATGTCATGGTCTTCTCCCTGAAGGTTTTCCCCCTGGGTTTTGGCCTGCTCCATTCCCTGAGCGATGATCTGAACTCTTCCTTCGATGATTTTCTCCTTTATGTTCTCAACCCGATCTTTCAAGATGACCTCTTCTCTGCTGAGTTTTCGCAAGGTTTCGACCCTTTCGGCCCATTGAGGCAAATCTTCAGAAAACGATGCCAGAAAGATCACCAGAAAGAAAAGGACGAACATCATCAGGGTGGTGAGAGACAGGTCTGTCAGGGCGACGAAGGTGTCCCCTTCGTCTCTTGGTTTCCCCTTGAAAGGGATCACCTACAAGCCTCCTCTAGAATATGGATAGATACCCGTAGAAATTTTTTAGAGGAAGAGACTCCTTGTTTAAGCTTCGAGTACCTAAAGAAGTCGGTCATCATTTCAGTTTAGGGTTCGCAGGAACCCACTTCCAATCAGAGGTCATTTCCTTGACCCAGAGAGGTTCAGTCCCTAGGTACTCGAAGAAAAAGGAGAGTTGCTTCGCTTGCCCAGTGTCGAAACTACTGGTTAGGGATCGGAAATCATCGGGACTGAGGCGCAAGTCCTGGAGAAGAAAATACTGGTTCTCAGAATGGGAGAGAAAACGAGTATCTCGCGATGAACTGTATTTGAGATGTGCCATTCCACCTCGATTTTCGTAAGCGTGACGAGCAAGAACGTCCATCTGGCTCTGAAGGTGCTGTTTCTCTTTGGCTAAAGCCATAATCTCCTTCCATTTGAGGGCCATGGTTTCATCTCTCTCGATCTTTCTCAATCTTTCTTGGTGCTCATGGTCGAGTTGTTCTTTTCCTTTTCCAAGACCATCTTTTCCCTTACCCGAATCCTCGGGGGAGTTGTCTTCCTCTAGATTAACAATAGGCGAGGGATCTTGAGTATCCGGTGAGCTCATCTGGGAGAGGCGTCTCCTTTCCTCATCGTATCTGGATTTTAGCACTTCGATTCTTTCCCTAGACTCTCCAATACGTTGGATGAGGTGATCACCCTTATGAGACCGTGAATCCATGAAGAGCAGAAAAACGAGGATCAACAGTGTGAAGACACCCAGCACTCCGATGGCTAAATCGCTCAGAGTCTCGTAGAGCTGATGAGAATCGGACCCTGGGATTCTTCTTCTTCGTTTCAAGTTGAGCTCAGTCTACTACAGATTAGGAGTCATGGGATTTTTCGAGGACCCGAATAAGACGATCCAATCTAC
>Ga0066605_10002865_pt1 | contig 10743 bp, 11 predicted proteins | sample SaaInlLV_DNA_10m_FD_60385 | JGI IMG/M metagenome (GOLD analysis project Ga0066605, IMG submission 60385) | Marine microbial communities from expanding oxygen minimum zones in the Saanich Inlet - SI075_LV_DNA_10m | ecosystem: Environmental > Aquatic > Marine > Unclassified | place: British... | reverse complement strand
ATCGCAATGGTTTGTTGCCTACGGAAATTTTGCTTACTTCCCAAGAACTCCTCAAGGCGAAGCCCAACAACCATTACAGCCCGGTGATGAGTTCAACATCTCGGAAGCCCGTTCAAATCTCCTCCGCGGAGTCTTGACTGGTATCACCCAAACTTCCATTTTCAATGATCGAATCCTGAATGCAAATACCGGTTCCAATCGGGGAATTTATAACCCACTTTCTCGCGATCCCTTTCCGATCCTGCGGACTCTTTCATTCCATGATGTCACAGGTGGAACATCTTATACCCAGTTGAATAATCAATCTTTGAGCAGTGCTGACCTCTCACCACTCATTGAACTGCGCAGAGCTGTTTTGTTCGGTCGATTAAAAACTCCTGTTACAAATTTCTCGGTGAATGATGAAACAGAAAACTATGTGAATCAAGAGTCTGTCTTACGTATCATTCTCCCTGTCAGGGTTGACCAAATTGATATCAATGCACCACCCGACCCTTCACTATTAAGAATCAAATAACACTGCGAGATATCATCAACGAGAATACTTTTTATTAAACTCGTTCTTTTTTCGTGATCACACTTTTCAAAATTGGATAGTTTCACTGTGCTTGAAACAATAAAACTTACAAAACGATACGGTGACCTGGTTGCTGCTAATGAAATTACGATCAACCTGAGCCAGGGTGACGTCTTCGGTTTCATTGGTCCGAACGGTTCGGGAAAAACCACAACAATGCGGATGATCGCAACTCTGCTGAACCCAGACTACGGTGAATGCTATGTCTGTGGGAAATCGATCTATACCAACCCAGAAGAGATCCGACGCCTCGTTGGTTACATGCCCGATTTCTTCGGTGTTTATGATGACATGACCGTCATCGAATACCTGGAATTCTTCGCTGCCACATATCGCATTAACGGTCCCGGACGTCGCAAAATCTGCGAAGAGAAACTGGAACTGGTTGACATGTCCTTCAAACGTGATGCCATGGTCAATCAACTTTCTCGCGGGCAAACACAACGTATCGGCTTAGCACGTACCCTCTTGCACGAACCGGAACTTCTTCTCCTCGATGAACCTGCCAGTGGTCTTGATCCTCGTGCCCGTATTGAAATTCGCAAACTATTAAGGCGTCTCGGTGAATTAAAAAAAACCGTGATCGTCTCCAGCCACATCCTGCCAGAACTCGCTGATGTATGTACTCGCGTCGGTATGATTGAAAAAGGAATTATGGTCGCGGACGGAGTCGTTGCAGATGTGATGAAGAAAGCTCGCGAGGCAGTCATCCTCGAAATCCAAGTGATGGAAAACACCGAGAAGGCCGCTGCATTACTAGAACAGCATGACATCGTCAATAAAGTCACAACGGAGAAGGAAACAATCTTCGTAACGCTGAAACCAAACTCAGATGACTACAGTGAACTACCGAGTTCTCTGATCGAAAGCGGATACCGTATTCGCCAATTCCGCGAAGAAGAGGTCAATCTCGAAACCGCGTTTATGGAATTAACCAAAGGCTTGCAGCAGTAGGTGGCTTTAAAAAGTAAAGTAGAACCTCCCATACAAGCACGCAGCGCAAGCAAGTGAGCCAACTACCGAAGCACACTCGCTCGCGCGTCGTGCTTGTAGACGATTCCAACTCAATGCTATAAAGATCATTGAAGATGTCGAATTTAACGCAAAGGCGCAATGACGCAGAGAAGACCTGGGTTAAGAATGAAGGATCGTTCAACAAGTGAGCGAAGCGAGCCAATGTCCCTTCTCCCCACTATTTGCAAACTATTGCGAAGTAGACTTGGTTGTGGGGAGAAGGTTAGGATGAGGGGCTCTTCAAATCCTTCATTCCTCCCGAGTGAAGCAGTCGAAGATTCCTTAAATTGCGTCCGGTAAAACCAGACCTACAGGGCTGAAAACTCAGCGATTCTATTCTTGTATGCGACGAGCAGTCGCTGTACGACGGGACCAACTTCGCCGCTTCCAATCGGTTGATCATCGACTGCTGTGATCGGCAATATTTCAGTAGTCGTGCCAGTGAGGAAAAGTTCATCGATCTCAGAAAGTCTCTCGCTGTGTAACGTCTCTTCTCGCAGTTCTACACCCGACTTTTCTGCTAGATCCATCAACAGTTTGCGCGTGATGCCCGGAAGGATGTTCTTCCCTAAGGGAGCCGTCAGGATTGTTCCATTTCGCACACCAAAGAGACTGGTTCGAGATCCTTCAACCAGCTCGCCAGCGGTGTTCACAAAAAGTGCATCGGCACATCCAGCCTCATGTGCCGCTTGCGCAGCCATGCAATTCGCCAGTAAATTGACCGACTTGAGATCACATCTCTTCCATCGCAGATCATCTTGAATAATGACAGCAGCACCAGTTTCCCTGAGTTCAAGGTACGGATCGTTGAACTCAGAAACATAAATCAATTCGTTTGGTTTAGGCAACGAATCAGGATAACGATGTGATCTAGGAGCGACACCTCGCGTCACCTGCACGTAGACAATTCCACTCTCCACATCGCTGGCTGAGATGGTTTCCTGAATTCTGGCAGCGATCGACTGACCATTCGCTGCAAGTCCCATCTTCTCGATGCTCTTTTCGAGTCGAGAAACATGTTCTTGAAAGAGGAATGGTTTACCGTTGTATATGCGAATGACTTCGTAGATCGCATCGCCGAAAAGGAAAGCACGATCCAAAACGGAAACTCGCACCTCCGAAAGTGGCATGATTGCCCCATTCCAGTTTGCCAACGGTTCTTTGACAAACATCTCGCGAATCTCGGAAGCAGAGTCTCGCTGCCCGCTCATCTTTCTGGACCGGTCTCGGGAACGTACTCGTGATTCCGTTTACGGATGACCGTGGCTGACTCAATGGTGTCGTCTTTCTGTAACTCCCGAGCAACATTAAGACCTTCAACAACGCGACCAAAAACAGTATGTACACTGGACGGTTGGACTTCTTTATCCAGAAAAGGAGTAGGTAGGTGTGTGATGAAGAATTGTGAACCACCTGTGTCCTTACCAGCATGTGCCATGCTTAAAGATCCACTAAAGTGGCGGCGAGCATCCTTGCGATATGCTTCGCAAGCGATGTTATATCCAGGTCCGCCCGAACCTGCTCGTGCGGGATCGGTTTTGCTAAGTGGGCAGCCACCTTGTGCCATGAAGTTCGGTAAAACTCGGTGGAATTTCAATCCGTTATAGAATTCTTTTTCTACGAGACTAATAAAGTTCGCTACGGTGTTCGGCGCTTCGTTCTCAAAGAGTTCTAAAACAATATCACCGCGGGAAGTCTTAAACTGCACCCGTGGAAGTTGCTCCTCCCCTTCGGCAGCGTCTTCTTTTTCGCGGATGGCTTTCTCTACCGTCCAGTAATCGATGTAACTCTTCGAAGAACCGAGGTATTGACCACCCAGGTTACTGAGTAATTGTCCATTCTTTTTAGCCAGACTCAAGATGCGATGTGCGTTTTCAAAATCATGCTCTGCAAAGTTCGCCACCCCAAGGAAATTGGCGGCATTGTCATTCTGTTTATCAGCTTTCAAGACTGCTTCAGCGACTGTCTTGGTGACGGGATAGTTGTTTCGTGAATACGAATACTCAATCACTTCATTGGCGATTACCAGGGTCTGTTCGTCATCCGAGTTTTCATTTAATTGGTCTAAAATCCGTACTTGGAATTCCGGAAAGATTTCCTGTTGCATCTTGGTCGCGAGCTTTGTGTATTCCTGAGCAATTCCCTCCCGCTCCGCAGGGGTCGACTTCTGAGCCTTGTCGAACATTGCCCGCAAATCAGTGAAGGCTTTTTCTCGAACCTCCACAAGTTCTTTCCAAGAAAGATCTTTGACGTCATCTTGCGCGAAGCAATTCCCAAAACAGGAAGTGATGAAAACCGTAAGCAGGAGCGCACTAGGACATTTTGGGAACATTATTACTCCATGAAGGAAATTCATTCGAACCTGAAATCAGCCATCAGAGTCTAAGCAACCAGACTTCAATACTAAAGGGGCAGCATAATTAAGAATTTTTGACAAACCAGGAAAAACATTCCAGAAAATCCGACCGAAAATCTTTGATCCACAACAATGCGAATTCCGTTTTTTAATGATAGAAGGTCATCAATCTTTTTTGATAGATGAACTTAAGTCAAATACCACCAACATGTTGCTCCAACACTCAATTGAAAGAAACTCAGGAGTTCATCACCCTCGGCAAGTTCCGTTCATTCACCCCGAATGACTACTGCCAAGAGTTTATAAAGGAGACATCACGATGAATATTCTCAAAACAAACACTCATCTCAAAAATTGGAAGACCGCCTCCATTGCCGGAGTTGGCATGTCGGCGATTGGACTCGTCTGCACAGCATTGATCATCGCTCAGCTTATGCCACCAATTCTAAATGGTCAGGCGCCTGATGTATCCATCTTGGAAATGGCAATCGAATCGACTGTTGCAATTCTCTTTTTAATGGGAGGCTTCGCTCTGATGGTCATCGGTGCCGATCCATTCGAAGAGATTTCATCGGAACTTCCAAGCGAAAAACAACGCGAAAATCGAGAATAACAGATCACGGACTTAGAAGTCTCGACATTATTTTCCACCACGAAAAGCACGAACTACACGAAAGAAAAGAATCAGGATGAAATTGCTCCATCCGTGAAATGAATCGCAAGATGGAGCATTTGACTCCTCTTCAAATCCTCTTGATAAAACAGACATATTCAGCGGTGCTAGCAGGTTTGTCTGTCTCGACATTCTTTTCGTGTCATTTGTGTGTTTCGTGGTTAGACAATAGCTTTAACACCATGAACTCTTACGATTGAGCGTTGCTGAAATCCTCAAGCGAGTTTCGATTTGCGAATCTCGTTGGTGGAAGCTTCCGATTGCGTTGCCTCTTCTGCCGACTCTTTCACACGCAGCAAAGTGTTCGTCCAGTATGCTTCGTACTTATTGATCCAGCGTTCGACGACATGACGAATTGGATTTGCATTCAGCGAATTGATTCTCTTTCGTCCCTCGCTGCGCGTGTTAATGAGAGCAGCTTCCCGGAGGACATCAATATGTTTCATCACTCCGAAGCGAGAGAGCTGCGGGAACTGCTCAACAATTTGAGTGGTCTGTTTTGGACCATCTCTAAGGAGGTCTAAAATCTCCCGACGGGTTGAGTCAGCGAGTGCTTTGAAAATATGATCCATCCCATCAGGCATCGTTCTCCTCCGGTTCGGAGAGTTTTTTGACATCGCTGATAAAACTTTCCCAACCAGGTTCGACCCTCATCCTGTGATCCGCTTCGATGAGCCCAAGTACCCGATGTCGCATGTAGAGTTCAACTCCTCCACTAATTTGAGTCAGTCGAAATTGAATATGTCCCGCTGCCGGGTAAGACATAAACATCGGACCTTGAATCTCAATAATCGTCGGCGGTTTAATCACTTGAACAAGTCCCCAAAGATGACCTTGCCCATTGCCCAGGTCACGAAACCAACGACCTCCCGGCCACTCTTCCAGAACCAGCGGCATCGGCTGATTGTCAGGAGTTGAACTCTCGGTTGTCATCCGCTTCAGTAACGCCTTATAGGCATCGCCAATGGCAGCGTGAATTTCGATTGTTTGCGTAACATCAAGGATGAGATCTTGTGAAGCGTTCATAATTCAATTCATTTCAAAAGTTGAAAGTTGATTATTCTTTTTTCTCTTTAGCCGGGAGTGACCGTGCATATTTCAGCCCCAGGTCGATCCAATACTTCAAGCCGTCTTCGTCAGCGATTCCATCCTCTAAAACACTGACGAAACCGCGCATGGGGCGCCCCGTGAAATCCATCTCGCTGGCATCTGGATGTTCAAGTGCAGATTCGTATCGCTGTTTTCCGACGCGGACCATCAGTTCACCAGCTTTCGAAACACCTGCGATCATGTTGCCGTTAACGAAGAAGCATGTTCCACCAAACATCCGTTTTTCGGTAATGCTTCGCCGTCGGGCAAGGAGTTTGCGAATTCGATCCAGCAGCACTTCAGCCACAACTCTCTCCTGGTTTTATGACTCGTTCTGTTCAACAATAAAACTCATATGCAATTCGGTATGACGTAAGTTGAACTTGTCCCAACCATCTCGACCGATGTTTCCGAAACCGGGATGAGGCACGCGAGACGCTTCATTTTTTTGCCGAGCAACTGCATTCTCCAACGCAGCCAATCCGTCCTCAACAGAAGTTTCATCAGGACGCATTGGACCATCGGGAGCAGGAAATCCAGGAGGGATTGCGTCTTCCAGAAACTTCTTTTTGAAAAGCAGGGTCATCATCCACCGCATTGGAGCGGCAACCTTCATGTCGATGCCGTCAATCGATCCATCAAGCGAACGAGCAAGGTGCATGTAAATTTGCCCTTGTGACCAGTTCCCTAATGTTCGAACTGGACTCCCAGCGAGCCTCTGCGCATCTGCGAGGAAATCATCAATGGATTCGTAACGAACCTGACGACGCCCCTCGACTTTTTTTGTTTTAATTTGCATTGAATTCTCCAGGTGTTGTCATTGAATCGTTGACGAGTACGGCAGCAATAAATATGTTACACTAAAGTAACGTAACTAATTCGTCACATTTATTCAACCGGAGTTTCAGAAAATGTCATTACCAATCAATCCAGTAGGATGGTTCGAAATCCCAGTGAATGACCTCTTGCGAGCAAAGGGCTTTTATGAGGCAGCGTTCGGAATCGAAATCCAGATAATGGACATGGGACCAAAGCAGATGGGATGGTTCCCCGCAGAAAAAGGGGGACCAAATGCAACAGGGTCGCTATCAGAATGCGAAGGGTATGTTCCATCGCACGAAGGAACCTTAATCTACTTCGGAGTCGAAAAGATCGATTCAACGCTAGAAGCTATTGCAAAAGCAGGTGGCAAAACACTCGCTGAAAGGTCAAGTATCGGTGAGTATGGCTTCATCGCAGAATTCGAAGACTCCGAAGGAAACCGAGTCGCACTACACGAAATGCCGTAAATCTGACATCGGATACAGGGTCGATGAATCATGTCTGCTAATTCACCGACCCTGATTGATTTCATTTCCGATTGTTTCTCAAAAGAATTCTTGAGTGGTTGGCTTAATAACCAGATCTGGGACATGTGCTCTTGGAGGAAGTTGTGCGACGGCGACAACCATCGCAGCGATGTCTGAAGGTTGAAGAATTTTCGCCCGATGTTCGGCACTCACGGGATTTGGCCGAGCGTCGAGGATTGGCGTCTCGACTTCTCCGGGATAAACATTGGTGACGCGGATTCCGTTTTCGCGTTCTTCCAGACCGACACAGGTTCCGAGGACTGTCATTGCAAATTTAGAAGCACTGTACGCGACGCCTCCCAGTAAGCTTGCCCGCAATCCGGCAATCGACGAGACCGAAATGATCAAGCCATCTTTCCGCTCACGCATCTGCGGGAGGACTGAGTACATCATGTTGTAGGCACCAGTCGCGTTGACTTGCATCAGCTTATCCCAGTCAGCAGGATCAAGAACATTCATCTGACGTTTGGCGATATTGATGCCTGCACAATGCACCAGGATATCAATCTGCCCCAATTCCTGAGTTGCCCAGTCTACAAGCTGGTTGACATCATCTCGATTCGCAACATCGCAGGCATGAAGTAAAATAGAATTGTCACCTGAGAAGGAATCGGCGACTTCCTTCAATTTCTCTTCTCGTCTGCCTGAAATCGCAACCTTCGCACCTGCCTCAGCGAATGCAGTCGCGCAACCAGCTCCGATGCCGGTCCCGCCTCCAGTAATCAAAACTGTTTTACCGCTTAGTGACATGACTTGTCCTTATTAATGATGTTGGCGAATTCGGTGAACTCGACGTGTATCGATATTGTCTTAAATAAATGTGTTGAACTCGAAGATCGTTTATAGCTATTTGCGGAAAAATTTGAACAGGAGGAAACAGAGAGAGCAGAGGATTTTGAGAGGTCAGCTTCCCAAGTCATTTTATTTTTAGCTCGTCGATCAAATATTTTCTCTGCTCTCTCCGCGCCCTCCTGTTCGTTTTCTAAGCATAAGTTGCGATAAGGTTACGCTCGTTCTCAGTTCAACTGCTCACGAACGAACCGGTGTTGGTTCCGCTCTGTCGATGATCATCGTACATTGCACGGCTTGCAGTATCGAGTCGATGCGACATGAATAAACTTTCAACAAAAGAAATCACACTCAACATTCAGGAAAATTGTGACTGCTCGTGAATTCTCGATTGAAATTATCCAGAAACTGACATCTGCTGGCTACACCGCTTACTGGGCAGGTGGTTGCGTGAGAGATCTGTTGCTCGGTAAGGAGCCAAATGATTTCGATGTCGCAACGAGTGCGCCCCCAGAGCAGGTTCGCGATCTATTCGGGAAAAGAAGGACTCTCGCTGTTGGTGAAAGCTTTGGTGTCATTATAGTCTTAGGACCGAAAACGGCTGGGCAAATTGAAGTCGCAACATTCCGTACCGAGGGAGAATACCTCGACGGACGACGTCCCGAGAGCGTCGACTTCTGCTCGCCGGAAGAAGACTCAAAACGTCGAGACTTCACAATCAACGGAATGTTCTACGACCCCATCGCTGAGCGAGTTCATGATTTTGTCGGGGGAGAGAAAGACCTCAATCGCAAACTGGTCCGCGCCATTGGAGTTCCGCAGGATCGCATGGAAGAAGACAAGCTGAGGCTCTTGCGAGCAGTCCGCTTCACCGCCCTGCTCTGCTTCGAACTCGAACCTGCGACAGCTGATGCAGTTAAGATAATGGCAAGCCAGATTGTCGTTGTGAGTGCCGAACGTATTTCTCAGGAATTAAGAAAAATGCTCGCACACCCACAGCGAGCAAGCGCAATGCGACTCTGTGAAGAACTCGATTTACTCGCTGCAATTCTTCCGGAAGTCGTTGATGCCACCATACAAGTCTCTTTGGAGAATTGGGAACAGTCGCTGCAAGTTCTTGACCGACTTGATGTCGCTTCATTCGAAATGGGAATGGCGGTCCTGTTGAGTGATGTTCGTCTCGATTCGGTACGTGAAATCTGTATTCGCCTGAAACTCTCCAATCAGGAAAAAGAGTCAATCATGTGGCTCGTACAACACCAAGGCTGCTTAGATCAATTCCCAGAGTGGACATTAGCCGAACAGAAAAAGCTGGTTGTGCAACCTCATTTCGAACAGTTGTTCGAGATCGAACAACTACGAGCAATAGTTCAAGAAAAGAGCGGGCAACCGTATCAATTCATTAAGAGCTTTCGTAGCGAGCGTACTGCTGAAGAATTATGCCCTCCCGAATTACTCAACGGTCGCACTCTGATCGAACTCGGACACCGCCCCGGACCAAAATTCCAAACCTGGCTCAAAGCAGTCCGAGAAGCTCAACTCAATGAGGAAATTTCGACTCAAGAAGAAGCGATTGCGTTGATTAAAAACCTGTAACTCATTCAAGCCGCGTTCAAGAATGAATAGCGTATTAATCTGTATAACTATGAGCCCGAAAAGTCCGTAACTCATTTCCGTGCAGTGTCATCAGCTTTGACGGAAATACGTGGACGCCATTGATTGGTAATTCGAGACCGTTTGAGAATTGATCTTGCTGTAATACTCTTCCACTATAGGCATCCAATGTGAAGAGTTGGTCTTGATCTGGGTAGAAGATTGATCTGCCTTTCAGCACTCCGATGTGAGGTTTTGAATTGGAATTTAATTGTTTGCGTTGCCAAACGATTTCCCCTGAATCAACGTCAATGGCGTAGATTCCCGGATCGTTCGCGATCAATAATCCGTCATTGACTCCTAGCAGAGATCGGGGTGGGTCTTGGAGGTATTGTTCCCAGTTGAGTTTGCCTGTGAACTTGTTGAATGCTGCGATACCGTTAACTGTAATACAAAGAATCGAGTCCTCTGAGATGGCAAGGTCTTGGCTGCCAATCACTCGCTGCTTCACAACCTCATCGATTGGTTGCACCGCGGAGACCCACTGCAACTGACCGTCAAACGCATCAATGCACGCGACAGAGACTCCATCGATCAGCCAGTAAAGACTGATGCCTTCGATATTGATTTCATCGTAGTACCCGTCGTCTTTCGCGGGGATTTTCAAACTGGCTGCGACCTCACTTAGCCAGATCTCTGAACCATCTTCGCTGTTTATGCAGGCAATTTGTAATTGATTCCCGGGAGCAGATGTTCTCATTGGAACATAAACATGCACTCCATTAACAACTGGTGTTCCGCTAAAAACTCTCATTTGAGCTTGATCATTTAATGAAAGGTCGCTTGGTGTTCGTGTCCATTTCAATCGCCCTTCTGCTTTAAGATCCAATGCAGAAATTCGGGACTGTTGCGATGGATCAACTGGTTTGTTGTCAAGGAATCCATCGACGCCTGATCTTCCATACCAGGTATGACCATTAAGCACACCTCCGCTGCAAACCATCGGAATGCTAGTGCTTGTCTCGCTGAATGCTGTCGTTTCAAAAATGTATCCCTGATCTTCGGGACCAATCGACCACGCCGGTTGACCAGTTTCGATGTTTAATGCGCGGACTCCGTTTACGTCCTGAAGGAGCAAGGTCTCGTGCCAGAGAAGTGGTTCAATCACTTGGCTGACTGTGCTGTTGCCATGAACGGGAACACTCCAATCCAGTGCAACAAAATCATAGCGTACAGACTCAAAGGGAAGCCGATCTTCTCGTTGTAAAAACGAATCGTGATCTGCAAATTCTAATGACTCGGC
>Ga0066605_10002845_pt1 | contig 10792 bp, 9 predicted proteins | sample SaaInlLV_DNA_10m_FD_60385 | JGI IMG/M metagenome (GOLD analysis project Ga0066605, IMG submission 60385) | Marine microbial communities from expanding oxygen minimum zones in the Saanich Inlet - SI075_LV_DNA_10m | ecosystem: Environmental > Aquatic > Marine > Unclassified | place: British... | reverse complement strand
GCGGTATGCGCCAACGGGTTATGATCGCTATGGCGCTAATCAACAAGCCTCGGCTATTAATCTGTGACGAGCCTACAACTGCCTTGGATGTCACCATTCAGGCGCAGATTCTTAAACTAATTAAAACGCTGCAAAAAAATCGTGATGTTGCGGTTATTTTCATTAGTCATGACTTAGCTGTGGTGGCTGATATTGCCGACAAAGTGTTAGTTATGTGTAACGGCAAAACCGAGGAGCAAAACTGCACCAACGAGGTGTTCCAAAACAGCAGTAACCGCTACACACAGGCACTTTTGTCAGCCATTCCCACTGGGGCAAAAACTACCAAAAGCTTGGCTCAAGATGGCTCGCCGCTGTTGAAGGTCGAACGGGTTAAAACCTATTTTACTGACTTTTCTAGTTCCTCAGAAAAGGTTGTGAAGGCGGTAGATGATGTTTCCCTTAGCCTACAAAAAGGTGAAATTTTAGGTCTTGTTGGTGAATCGGGGTCAGGTAAGTCAACCCTTGGGCGCTCTATATTACAACTAGCACCACTGACTGCGGGCACTGTGAGCTTTGCTGGCACTGACCTGTCAGCACTGCAACCTAGTCAACTGATTCCATGGCGCCGAAAATTACAGATGATTTTTCAGGATCCCTACGCCTCGCTAAATCCGCGCATGACGGTTTACCAAACTCTAGCAGAACCTCTGCTTTACCATGGCTTAGCCAATAAAAAATCAGTGGCCAAGCAGGTTGAACAATTAATGGATGATGTGGGCCTGGCTCGATCCAGTGTTCTCAAGTACCCTCATGAGTTTTCAGGTGGTCAGCGACAACGGATTGCCATTGGACGTGCCATTGCGACCGAACCAGAATTTATTATTGCCGACGAGCCGGTTTCAGCACTGGATGTGACTATTCAGGCACAAATTTTAGATCTTATTTTAGATCTGGTTAAACAGCGCGATCTAACCATGCTGTTTATTTCCCATGACCTGTCTGTGGTTCGTAAAATTTGCGACCGAGTGGCAGTTATGCATCATGGCAAGTTAGTTGAAGAGGCTGCAACAGAAACCCTTTGGGCGAAGCCTAAAATGGACTATACCCGCAGTTTACTCAGTGCCATTCCAGCCTCTAACCTAAGCCAAACCAAAATAGGCTAGGCTAGCCTAGGTGAGATTGATGCCTGTGCCCCTAAGGCCGCAGTATCCATTAAGATTTTTGGCGAGATACTGTTGATGATAGTCCTCTGCATAGTAAAAGCTTGGCGCCTGACAAATTTCACTGGTAATTTCACCATAGTCCCTCTCTTGAAGCAGGTTCTGCACCGATTCTGCGGATGCCAAAGCCTGGTCTAACTGATTTTGATCAGTGCAGTAAATGGCAGACCTGTACTGGGTTCCTCTATCATTGCCCTGACGCATCCCCTGAGTAGGATCATGAGATTCCCAAAAGACTTTCAATAATGCTTGGAAACTAATTACCTCGGGATCATAAACCACCAATACCACTTCGGTATGTCCTGTAAGACCAGAACAGACTTCGTCATAGGTTGGGTTTGGGGTAAAACCACCAGCATAACCAACGGCGCTTGAAACCACCCCTTGCTGTTGCCAAAAGCGGCGCTCAGCGCCCCAAAAACAGCCCATTGCAAATACCGCCTGCTGTAAATTATCAGCAAATGGGGACTGAATAGACTGCCCGGAGACATAATGGTTATGAACAACTGGAATAGGCTGATCTCGACCGGGTAAGGCATCCTCGGCTGAGATCAGGGTGTTTTTATAAGGGTTGGTTTGAAACATCGGTCATTTCTCAGGAAACATGAGTTTTGTCTACTGCTGAGCAATGTATACAGATCATGTTTACAGCTGACTGAGACCCAGTTCAAGATCATCTTGAATATCACCCAAATCTTCTAGGCCAACAGCAATTCGAATTAAACCCTGTTCGATTCCTGCATCAGCAAGTGATTCATCACTGAGCCGTCCATGGGTAGTGGTTGCAGGATGCACAATCGTGGTTTTAGCATCGCCCAAATTTGCCGTCAGAGACAGCATCTGGGTAGCATCAATGACCTTCCATGCGGCTTCACGCCCTCCTTCAACCACGAAGGAAACCACTGCACCAAAATCCGTTTGTTGTTTTTTTGCCAAACTATGGCCCGGATGATCAGGTAATCCGGCAAAAAACACCTTACTAACTTTTGGATGCTGTGACAGCCATACAGCCAAGGCATTGGCACTGGCCGAATGCGCCTTCATTCTGAGACTGAGGGTTTCTAGCCCTTTGAGAAATATCCAGGCATTAAACGGGCTCATAGTAGGACCGGCAGCTCGCAAGAAACCCTGCACCTGATCCATAAGTAGCGCACTACCAAGAACCGCTCCACCTAGCGCCCTGCCCTGCCCATCAATGTATTTGGTCGCTGAGTGAACCACAATATCGGCACCCCATTGAAGCGGCTTTTGTAATACCGGGGTGCAGAAACAGTTATCCACTACCAACAGCGCCTGAGCCTGCTTAGATAGCTGGCTCAACGCCTCAATGTCTGCAATCTCAGACAGTGGGTTAGAAGGTGTTTCACAGAAGAACATCTTAGTATTAGGCTGAACCGCAGACTGCCATGCCGCAAGATCCGTCAGCGGCACATAGGTTACTTCAACACCAAATTTGGTGATGTATTTATCCATCAAAATGCGCGTACTGCCAAATACATCACGAGAACATAAAATATGATCTCCTGCTTCTAGCAATGCCATAATAACCGCCAAGCTAGCCGCCATACCCGATGAGGTAGCCACTGCCTGCTCTGCTTCCTCCATCAGCGCAAGACGTTGCTCAAAGCTTCTTACCGTGGGATTGGTATAGCGAGAGTAGACATTTGCTTCTATTTCATTACTAAAGCTTTTCGCTGCCATCTCAGCACTTTCAAACACATAACTCGATGTCAGAAAAAGAGCCTCTGAGTGCTCATTCTCATGGGTAGGCTCGTACCCACCCCGTATGGCGTTAGTATCCTGATGAAATAGCTTATCTTTATTTTTCATTTAGCCATTGTTCCTAATTATAAAATCAACTGACACTATTGTTGTGAATGCCAATAACCGATTCTTTTTTATTGTCTTTGTTCACTTTATTTTCATGCTTAGCATCGTCATTACGCATGGCGTGAATATGATTCAAATAGGACTCATCCACATCACCGGTAACATAGTTGCCATCAAATACTGAACAATCAAAACGCTTAACCTCAGGATTACCCTCAGTTCCTGATGCAATAAGATCATCAAGGTCTTGATAAATAATCCAGTCAGCACCAATGATATCGCCTACCTCGTCGTCTGTTCGACCATGGGCAATCAATTCATCAGTGGTGGGCATATCGATACCATATACATTAGGATAACGAACACCGGGGGCAGCGGAAACCATAAACACTTTTTTGGCGCCAGCTTCTCTGGCCATTTGAATAATTTCTTTGGACGTGGTGCCACGCACAATAGAATCATCCACTAAAAGAACATTTTTACCCGCAAACTCAAGCTTGACGGCATTGAGTTTTTGACGCACAGACTTCTTGCGTTCTTTCTGACCAGGCATAATAAAGGTTCGACCAATATAACGATTTTTCATAAAGCCTTCGCGAATCTTAACACCCAAACGTTCGGCAAGTGCCTGAGAGGAAACGCGACTGGTATCCGGTATCGGGATCACCACATCGATATCATGATCGGGCTTTTCTCTCAGTATCTTGTCTGCTAGCTTTTCGCCCATTCGCAGTCGACACTTGTAGACTGAAATATTATCCATAATTGAGTCTGGTCTAGCGAAATAAACATGCTCAAATATACAGGGCGATAACTGTGGATTTTCTGCACATTGTTTTAGATGTAAGTTGCCTTTGATGTCCACAAATAATGCTTCGCCGGGCTCAAGGTCGCGGATCAAATCAAAGCCAAGACTATCAAGAACCACAGATTCAGAGACCACGGCATATTCTTCGCCCTGATCAGTGTGACGAACACCAAAGCATAGCGGACGTATACCGTTCGGATCACGAAATGCAAACATACCATAATTGGCAATAAGACCTACCACGCCATAGGCGCCACGACAGCGTTTGTGAACCCCGGAAACTGAGGCAAAAATATCTTCGCTAGTGGGTTCTAATTTACCTCTTACCTGTAATTCGTGAGCAAAAACATTTAGCAATACTTCAGAATCAGAATCTGTATTCAGATGCCGAAGATCGGTGCGGAAAATGTGCTCTCGCAACTCATCGGCATTAGTCAGGTTACCATTGTGCGCAATGCAAATTCCATAGGGGGAATTCACATATAGCGGCTGAGCCATTGCTGGGCCAGAACTGCCTGCCGTGGGATATCGGCAATGTCCCACGCCAAAACGCCCTTCAAGACGCAGCATATGACTGCGACGAAAAACGTCTCGCACAAGCCCTTCACCTTTGCATTGGTGCAATTCACCATTGCTGTCAGTGACCATGCCAGCCGCATCCTGTCCTCTATGCTGCAATATGGTTAGTGCGTCATAAAGCTCTAAGTTTACGTCTGAAGATCCTGCTATACCTACAACACCACACATGATTTACATCCAACCAGTTAGTAAATTTTTAATATCATTTGCCGCTTCTCTACCCCAGCCTTCAAAACTTTGAAATACTGGTATAAGCGAAGATTCTTGCCACCAGGGATCCTGCTCCACTGGAATAGCTTTTGGTAATGCAATGACTAGCGCTAAAACAACAATTAGTCCTCTAAATACACCAAATACTAAACCAAGGGTTCTATCCGTTCCGCCGAGTCCGGTAGAAGACACCAGTTTTCCTAGTAAAAAATTCAGTACAGCGCCTAACAATAGGGTTGCAACAAACAGTCCACCCCAGGCAGCCAGCTGTCTTATCGAGGCTAATTCAATAAAGTTTATCAATAGAGCGGCAGCCGCTTCGCTAAAAGTCATTGCTATTACAAATGCAGCCACCCATATGACGAGCGACATGGCTTCTTTAACAAACCCGCGTACCAGGCTTATGAGGCCAGAAATGGCAACAATCACGGCAATGCCTGTGTCTGCAACTGCAATATCCATAACCAACTACCTATTGGGACATGTATTTTAAAACAATCGAGTCTGTTGCCAATAATTTATCGATCTCAACTTTATCGGAAACAGCGCTTTGCCGATCAATTTTAGGTCCAATGTACACACGATGAAAAACACTCTTTTGGATCTTCACCGTTTTTAAAAAAGTTTTGTATTGTTTGGCAAGTAATGTTTGCTTGAGTTGTTTAGCTGAGCCTTGGTCTTCATAGCTACCCACTTGAAGATACCAGCGCTGAGGAAACCCGGACTTATCCAAACCATGATACTGGGTATCTGTTTCTTTCACCGGCTGCAACCGACTTACATCAAAGACTTTATCGACCTCTGAGCTATCTTTTATCTCAGCAGGACGCTTAGCCGTGACAATTTTAACGGCATCAATGGATGGCGCAGGAGGGATTAAACTACTGCGATCAATTTTGTGGGGGTCAGTGAAGTCGAGTAACAATGGCAGCAAGATAACGCCTATTGCACCGAGCACAATTGCGCCGACAATTCGCTGCTTTAGCCCATCACTCACTTTCAACCTCCATTGAAATAAATTCTAATACTTTTGCTACCGTATGAAAGGAACCAAACACTAAGATAGTGTCAGTTTCATCGGCTTTTGAAACTGCCGACCTAAACGCCGAATCAACGGATTCACAAAGCATGCCTTGACCACCGGCATTGTATAACAGTTTTAACAAGGATTGTCCTTTTGCAGCACGAGAAATACCTGCTAATTCAGCAATAAACCAATAATCGATCTGTGAATGTAAATTTGCAACCATTGACTGCCAGTCTTTATCGTCTAAAACAGAAGCGACAGCAATGGTTTTTCCCGGTCTATCCTTTAAGCTTTGCGCAAGTTTTAAGGCGGCTGCAGGATTATGTGCAACATCCAAAATCATTGGAATTGACTGGTATTCCATCTGTTGTTGCCGCCCTACAATGGGGATATTTTGCAATGCACTCTGACAGGTTTCACTGTCTAACAAGCAACCCAGACTAGTAAGCGCCTGCAGGGCGATGGTTTTATTAATCGCCAGGAGACCTTGATTGGCGAGCATATCCACCGATATTAGCTGATTCTCTGCCGCGCAAAGATTCACAGCAAACTGCTGATTTTCAGCTCTATAATCGAAATCTTGGCCAATCCACAAAGCATCCGCTTTGGTGCTTGCAACGAGTTGTGCAAAATTATCAGGGTAATTAGACTCACCAACAATTAACGGCTTTCCTGCGCGAGCAATACCTAGTTTTTCCTTAGCAATTTTAGCTCTTGTGTTACCTAGCCACTGCTGATGATCGAGGTCCACACTGGTTAATACGGCTACATCAGCGTCGATAATGTTAGCGGCATCCAAGCGACCGCCCAAGCCCACTTCTAGGAGGGCAATTTGCGGTGATTTCTGGGTAAAAATAATTAGTGCCGCTAGGGTATTAAATTCGAAATAAGTCAGTGAAACATCGTCTCTTAAGGACTCAATAAGCTCGAATGCAGCAACAATACAGGCGTCATCAACGGGCTGGCCGTCAAGGCAGATTCGTTCGTTATAGACTAAAAAATGAGGAGAGGTAAAACTGCCCACCGAATAACCATGGGCTAGGAGGACGGCTTGCATACTGGCAATACAAGAACCTTTGCCGTTAGTGCCCGCCACAGTAATTACCTGACATGTAAAAGGCGTTGAAGAATCAGTCGACTGAAACCTTTTCCAAACTGTATCGACCCGCTCTAAACCCAGCTCAATTTCACTGGGGTGCCTGCTTTCAAGTAGGCTTAACCATTCCGCTAAGGAGCGGTTAGTCATTAGCGGGTTCTGGCTGACCTGTTAGCTTAGATAGAATGCTGCCCAGACGATCACGCATTTCATGGCGACTGATAATCATATCAATATGGCCTTTTTCCAAAAGGAATTCACTTCTCTGGAAACCTTTAGGTAGTTTTTGGCGAATAGTCTGCTCGATAATATTAGGTCCAGCAAAACCTGCTCGCGCACCGGGCTCTGCGACATTGAGATCACCCAGCATGGCCAAACTTGCAGAAACACCCCCATAAACGGGGTCTGTCATTACAGAGATATAGGGCACACCGGCAATTTTTAAACGCTCTAAAACTGCACTGGTTTTAGCCATTTGCATCAACGAGATAAGTGCTTCTTGCATACGTGCACCGCCGGTTGCGGCAAAGCATACAAAAGGAATTTTTTGCTCTAGCGCCAGCGTTGCAGCCTGGGTAAATTTTTCACCCACGGCGTAACCCATAGAGCCGCCATGAAAGGCAAATTCAAAGGCACAGGAAACAATAGGCATTGAATGAAGCGAACCAGACATGGCCACTAGGGCGTCTTTTTCACCGGTCTTCTTTTGCGCATCAGTTAATCGATCTTTGTATTTTTTAACGTCTTTAAAACGCAGTCGATCGATTGCAACAATATCAGCACCAATTTCTTGCCTACCCTGCTCATCGAGAAACAGATCCAGACGACGACGGGCACCAATACGCATATGGTGGTCACATTTGGGACAAACATCTTGGTTGCGTTCAAGCTCTGGACGGTAAAGGGGCGCCGCACATTTGGGGCACTTTTTCCACAAGCCCTCAGGAACAGCGCTCGATTTATTGTTGTTTGATGATGCAGGACCCGAGGGTCGAATGCGTTTGAGCCAATCCATCAATTTACCTTTTAAACAGTTAGCCAATAATTGCTAATCAATTATCAGAAATTTTGCCTATTCTATCACGAGAAAAGCCTCATCGATAAGCCAAAGGCGAGTAAAAATTACACTTTTTAATATTTAGCTTATTTTTTTGCTTCATTAATGAATGCTTTAACCTTTTGCGGGTCTTTAATCCCAGGGCTAGACTCAACACCACCACTAACATCCACCATATAGGGTTTGGTCATTGCCACGGCTTGGTTAACATTCTCTGCAGTTAAGCCACCGGCAAGAATTAATTGATAATCGGTAGTGGTCGGCAAACGACTCCAGTCAAAACTATGACCTGTGCCGCCATAGAGGTCATCACTCCAAGCATCAAACAAAAACCCACCCTCGGCGCTATAGGCTGCAACTTCGGTATTAATATCTAAACCCTCGCGCATGCGCACAGCTCGGATAAATGGGAAATCAAACTGATGACAAAACTCTGGGGTCTCATCGCCATGGAACTGAATAAAATCAGGTTTAACCTGCTCAATCACCTGTTTTACTAATGATTCACTGGGATTCACCAGAAGCACAATAGCTAGGCAGTCGCTCGTTATCGAGGCGCGTATTTTTGCCGCCTGTTCAAGATTGACGTAGCGCGGGCTTTTCTCATAGATCACTAGACCTAGGGCGTCAGCACCCTGTTGCTGGGCCATCTGTGCCTGTTCAGAACTGGTAATACCGCAAATTTTTACACGAACTGTCATCGCTTACTCTTCTGTATTGTTCAATGTTGCAGGTAAAAAAACTGGACCCTTAGCGAGCATGGGCAACCCAAATGTAGCCGGATAATCTACCGCAACTAGATAAAGCCCATCGGGGGCAGCCGTTGCGGCACTTTTACATCGATCAGCCTGCGCCAATAAGGCTTGAATCCACTGAGGTTGCTGGCGAGCCATGCCCACTTCTAAAAGAGAGCCTACTATATTTCGCACCATATGCAATAAAAAAGCGTTGGCAGTAATTTCAAATATCACCAAATCACCACGGCGAAAAACCTTCGCCTGATGAACATTGCGATAGGGAGAATTTGACTGACAGCCTGATCCACGAAAAGCCGAAAAATCTTGTTCACCCAGCAAATACTGACAGCTTTCTTGCATGAGTGAAATATCTAGCGGCTTTTTTACCCAGGTGACGGCACTGGACATAATCGCCGGCCTAGTTGGACTGTTATCAATGACATACCGATAGGTTCTGGCTCCTGCACTAAAGCGAGAGTGGAAATCTTGGGTTATTTTATCGGCCCAAATTAACGCGATACTATTGGGTAACTGGCTATTAGCACCCTGCACCCAGCTGTAACCCGTGCGCTCAGCTGCCGTATCAAAATGTATTACCTGATGACTGGCATGAACGGCGCTATCGGTGCGGCCTGCACAGTGAATTATTACGGGACAATTGGCCACATAACTCAGTGCTGTTTCGATTTCTTGTTGCACAGAAGGGCTATGTTTTTGACGCTGAAACCCACAGAAATCTGCACCCTGATATTGAACAATAGCCGCATACCTAGAGACACCCGAGGGCAGCTGTTGACCCTCCGGCATTTTGCAACCCTCTGTATAAATCCAATCAGTCACAGGCTTTTCCATTAACTAGGTTTCAATACTATCGAGTATTTCACGGGCCTTTGCCTTGCCCTGTTTATCCGCTTCACTAATAATTTCTTCAAGGATAGATTGAGCACTTTCAATGTCACCCATCTCTATGCACAGTGAGGCCATATCAAGCTTGATTTGTAGCGGGTCAATTTCCAGAGTGTCTTCTTCAAAAGAAACCGGCTCAAAGTCTTTTGCTAATGGCTTAGCTGGGTCACTGTCTTCGCTTAACTGCGCCTTTAATTCATCGAGCCCGGGCAAATTCATGGCTATTTCGGCAGGCTCCTGCTCTTGCTCTTCGTCTAACGCCGGAGGCTCATCTTTAACTTTCGCCTTTGCGGGCTGCTCTTCGGGGGCAGTGAACACATCATCCTGAGCATCACCCTCGGCAAAGGGCCCATCAAGCACTGATTCGGCTAGTGAATCCTCCGAGGACTGAGAGGACGAATCTTCACCAGACCTGCGTTTACTACGATTAATAATAATTGCTATCAAAATAGCCGCTACAAAAAACCATAGATCAATCGGTAACTGCTTTAACTTAGTAATAGTTTGGCTAGCATCCTGTGACCTTAACTGCGCCAAAAAATGCTCGAGCTGATTAACCGACTCAACCTGAACAGGCTGACTAACCTCAGTGTGCTTAACTTGAATCGGCTGAGTTGATGGCTGCTCAACCACTGCTTCTGACGACTTATCTTCGACAGCGTTCTCGATTAATAACATCGAGTCATCCGCTACCACATCATCAACGGGTAGTTCTTCTAGCTTAGTATTAGGTAGCTGTAATGCTGTCTCTGGCTCAACAACTAACAGGCTTTCTTGAATCTTTTCATCCACTTCAACTTCAGCCACAACATCAACATCAGCCTCGATCTCAACTTCAGCCTCAGGCAGGGCTTTTTCCACCGGCAGATCATCAACAGCTGTATCCTGTTTTTGCAGTGGCTCTTCAGCTATCAGTTCTTTTGATTTCACCGACGGCATTGTAATCGGGTCAAGCAGAGGAATACTAAGACTGGAGTTTTCTGCAGAGACCACAATTTCTGGCGCTTTAATCTCGGCAAGAGCATTAGGAAAGGTGACCACCGAGCCCTCAATGAGCTTGGTACTATCAGCCTCTAAAAAGGCTTCAGGGTTGTGTTCATAAACAGCATCCATGGCCTGCGCCATAGCCATACCCTGAGGGCGCAATCGCAGGGCAACATTCCATAATGTGTCACCTATCACCACGGTATGGCTTGGCTGAATAGCGCTAACCTGTATTTCTTGGGAGACGCCATCGCTTTCATCCGCGACCACCGAACAACCCAGAGACAAAATAACGGCAAATACAATCGACTTACTTAGCGAATTAGCGCCTGTCCAACCTGATCTAAATGCCCTTA
>Ga0066605_10002839_pt1 | contig 10803 bp, 11 predicted proteins | sample SaaInlLV_DNA_10m_FD_60385 | JGI IMG/M metagenome (GOLD analysis project Ga0066605, IMG submission 60385) | Marine microbial communities from expanding oxygen minimum zones in the Saanich Inlet - SI075_LV_DNA_10m | ecosystem: Environmental > Aquatic > Marine > Unclassified | place: British... | reverse complement strand
AGGCAAAAACTGACAAGGAAGCGCCCACCTTAGACACAAAAGGCTTAAGAACTCCCCCTTAACCGGCACATGTGGGGCCTTTTTTTTGAGGGTGTTGAATGAAAACGGTATCAGTGTATCTCGCACTGCATCCTTTCTTATGTAGATCGATCGGTAGATGCACGGCCTCAATCAGATGCGGGCTTGTTGTGCAATGACCGTCATAGGAGTGTGGGCGACCCGCCCACATTTTCCGCATAGCAGGGCGACCCGCCCTACATTTTCCGCAGAGGAGGGCGACCCGCCCTCATTCATTCTGTGTACCTGCAAAGGAGGGCGAGTCGTCCTCCCTCCTTTTACCACTCATCGCAACGAAGCTTTTTGTTAAAAGTGTTTTGAGCGAGCGGTAGATGCGCAACGTGACGCAGACGAAGAAATTCGTCCTTTCACAAATTAGCTCGAATCCCTAGTAGCGAGGATGGCGGCCGCAGTTTGCTTGCCTGAGACGACGGCGCCCTCGATCGAGGCACTGCTCAGGTGGTCGCCACAAACCCACACGCCCGCCTGGTGCATGCTGGTCGGTGCACTGCCGTTTGGTAACTGCTCTGGCAAGCCGCGGCGGATGTGGTCGGTTCGTAAATGTCGCCAGTTGCTGGCTTCGGGGCCGAACCAATCGAGCAACTCTGCACGTACCTGTTCGACAAGGCCATCTGTCTCGACCAAGCCGAGCACCGATACCGATAGCAGTGATTGGCCCTCAGGGGCATAGCAGGGCGCAGCATCGCTGATCACGCACACATTGTTGACCGTGCCAGACCCAGATCCGTTGAGGCAAATAATGGCTTCGCGGATCGGCGAGCGATCTGCGGCAAAGTAGAGTGTGGTCACTGAGCGCCACTCAGGTGCCGAACCCTCAAGGCTGGGGAGCAGGGCATGCGCGGTGGAGCCGTCGGTCGCCACCACGGTGGCACTGCCTTGAATCCGTTCGCCACTTTCGAGAGTGATAAAATCGGTGCCGACTGCTTGGACCGCTTGATTCAATTGGATGCTGCCATCCGGCAGGTGAGCGGCTAGTTGTTTGGGGATTTCACCCATACCCTGCGCCGGGACGGTGGCGCTGCCTTGGCCGAAGAGTTTAAAGGTAAACTCGAACATTCGGCTGGAGGTGCGTAGCGCGCGCTCCAAAAAAATCCCCCCGTAGAAGGAGCGAAAAAAACGGTCAATGATTGCTTCTGAAAAGCCGCAGTCGCGCAAGTAGGCTTCCGTCGAGCGATCCTCACGCGCAGCAATTGCCTCGAACGAGCTATTCAGGATTTTCATTCGCATCAGCCCCACCCGCAGTTTGTCAGCCAGGCTGCCGACTGGTGCGGTCACGCTACTCCAGGCACTCGCAGGTCGCCGAAACACATCCATTAGACGGTGTAAGCGTCCGTCTCGATAAATCAGTGCACCCGGCTCGAAGGCTTTTAGGTCGAGCGCTTCGAGGTCGAGTAATTTGCCAGTCTCGGGATAGCGATCGAGATAGACTTGAAAGCCGTGATCCAATAAAAACCCATCGACTTTATCAGTGCGTACGCGGCCGCCCACGGCGTCGCTGGCTTCAAAAATACGTACCTGCCGCCCAGCTCGCTGCAGTTGCACGGCGCAGGCCAGGCCTGCCATGCCGGCACCCACAATCAGAACCGGCGGTGTTGCAGCAGAGCCCACCCGATTAGTAGGCCTTCATCGCTGCTTGGAACTCGTCCGTCCAAGGCGTCGGTTGATGTGTTTGGCTAGACAGCTTACACACTGTGCGGCTGCCATCGCAATAAACAACGCTGCTGTCCTGCGGGTGCCGAACGGTGAAGCGCATCGTTACGCCGCTGCTGCGCACGCGCTCGATCTGGTAGTCCACCGCGATCGGTCCTGGCACAGTAAACGCTTGTCGAAAACGTGCTTCGACGTTGTGCACGACCACGAAAATATCTTCGTCTCGCTCGATATTAAAGTCCGCCACCCCTAGTAATTCTTGAAAGAACTGTTGCTGAGCCCGTTCTAGATGTAGCAAATAGCGGGTATGGTGGAGCATGCCCAGGCCGTCGAGCTCGTCGAAAAAAACTTCTGTTTGGTATGTAAAGGTTGAACTCATAAGTGAATAGTGGTGTCGCTGAATAAGGGATACCACAGGCACGGATTCTTCAAGCATCCATTCTGACTTTATTTTTTAGGGGAGGGACGTGCTCCGCCTCGTCCGCAGCGGTAGTGGTGGCTCCGACTGCCCTGCATGGTGGTTGCTGCATCATCTCACTACTCCAGCTGCCGCCACGCGCAGACGCCGATGGATTAAAGTATGCTAGTAAGGATCGCGCCTTAATTGCGTTTTATATTTGTGTTTTATTTTAGCAAACAAGCGGCGCGAGATGCACTCGAGCAATTCTTACCACGTGCGGGTCTGGTCTATACCCGTGCCCGCAATTTTGATTATGGTCGCGAGCACCGAGACAATGTATCAATGCTCTCGCCTTGGGTACGCCTGCGGGTCATGCCTGAATGGGAACTGGTCGCGGCGGTGTTGCAGCAACACTCTGTCAGCGAAGCGGCAAAGTTTATTGATGAAGTCTGTTGGCGGACTTATTGGAAGGGCTGGCTGAGCCGCCGGCCGACGGTGTGGCTGGATTACTGTGCTGAATTGGCGGCGGAGCAAGCCTCACTGCCTAAACAGTCAGACTACCATGCCATTGTCAGCGCTAGCAGCGGGATCGATTGCATGGATGCCTGGACGCGCGAACTGCTCGACACCGGCTATCTGCACAACCATGCGCGCATGTGGTATGCTAGTATTTGGATACACACACTTAAATTACCATGGACTTTAGGGGCTGATTTTTTCTTTAGGCATTTGTTGGATGGAGATCCTGCCTCCAATACTCTGAGTTGGCGCTGGGTGGCGGGCTTACATACCGAGGGTAAAACATATTTGGCTACGGCAGATAATATCCAGCAATACAGCGATGGCCGTTTGAATCCGCAGATCCAATTAGCGACCGTCCCTGTAGATGTGTCTCGCAGTAGTCGCAACCCGCCAGCCGCCCCACATCAAACACTGGCACCACTGCCGAACTCTGATCGAGTGGGGCTGCTGCTACACGAGGAGGATCTGTCGGCACTCAACTGGCTAGGCGAGCGGGCAGCAATTCATGCCACCTCAGGCTTTATTCCGCAGCAGTGCTACCAAACTCAGCGCATCGCACAGTCGGTATTTGATTTCCGGCACAATTGCCTGCGCGATGCACTCAACGGTAGGGGAGAAGTCTACACCCAGATCGATGCAGTCGTGGCATGGGCAGAACAAGCGAACATCGAGGTTCTGCTGATAGCTGAGCCATCCATTGGTATCTGGAATCAGGTCTTACCAGAGCTGCAGCAGGCGCTGCGTAACAATAATATTCAGTTAGTCTGCCAGCGTCATTGGTGGGACGACCACTTCTATCCACACGCGCAGGCTGGCTTCTTTCGCTTTAAAAAAGCCATCCCCGCCGCCATCGGGCAACTAAATCTAGGCGCTCATCTTTCACAAACTAGGCAATGATTCGTCGAGCGCTCGTGCGCAGTGCCAATCTGTGCCGGCCTCGCCGCTGATGCATGTGGTGTCGCTCTGTATTTCAAAGTTGAGTCCCATATATACCTATTTTTAATTTATAAACAGTTGATTGCGTTGCCTGCTCACCAACCCTCACATTCACTCAATTATTAATCCACCCATGAAAAACCGACTGCGTCTCACTGTCCTATTGCTTAGTTCGTTGTTCCATATGGGTTGCGTCAGTGTCGACGAGCGTATGCAGAGCTACGTCGGGCAGCATTATTCAAATGTTGTGGCTACATGGGGCGAGCCCGACAGCGAAATTGATAACGGCGAGGGCGGTCAACTGCTTACTTGGCGTTTTATTACCTCCCACACCACACCCGCTCAAGTCACCACGACGACTACGCATAATACCAATAGTAGTCTTCACCTCCATGCCGTTCAGCCGGATACTTCGCACGCAGTGCAGCACCATTACGCCGCCTCGCAGTATGGCAATTCACAGCATGGTAGCACGCATAGCCATGAGCATGTCAACACGACCGGCAACCAAGTCAGCACCACCACTTATATCCCTGAATCTACTAGCACCAATACCTATACACGTTCGTTTTACACCGATGCCGAGGGTCTTATTTATAAGTTTGCTTGGAAGGGCTGGCATCCGGGCTATTAAAGACTTTGCACGGTATTCACTTTTTGAGAACCAATGTCTGCTGCACCGCATGCATCGCCGCGTGTTTCTCCGGGTCTAAAAGCCTCGGGCAATGCGTCCAGTTTTTCGTACCTTGTATTTATTGCGATAAGGCCTGACTGCTCGCTATGATGGTTCTGTGCACGCAATCAAATAATGGCAGAGTTAAACGGGGCTGTGTTTTATCTTCCCTCATTAATTCAGCTGAGTCCTCGCTTATGTCTGTTCAGCTGCGAGTCCAACGTTTGAGTATTTCGATGCCCCTTAGGTCTGGTCTGAATGTTTGTTCGTAGTAGCGCTGGTGATCAGTGATGCGCTGCGTGCCATCCGCATCGATTCTCCATCCGAAAGGAAATTGATTGGTTAGCTCAATCGCTTGTTTAAGCAGTGACTTCGAATAGGCGGCTGCGCTGCCATTCACTAGTTGGTCACCTTGATACTTCACGTTGATGCGTTCCATTTCTCGATAGATCAACACTGGGCCCTGGGGCCCCTCAATGACTAGCCCGTCGGCTATCCGACGTATCGACTGGGGAGTCAGGCGCATCTTTGTGATGGTTGATGTGTTCGAATGTTCACTGGTTTTGTATTGTGCCCAGTGGGGTAGGACAAATACGGGGTGACCCAAGAAATAATCGTAATTTTTTGCCGATCACTTACACTTGAACGGCTTGGCTTGTGACTGCCCAGAGAGTACCCAGCAGTTCTCTTTGTTTCTACCCTAGATCTAAGGTATCCCAGCTCAGTACACTGTTTACAGGTCTCAGCTCTCAAGTCTCAGCTCTGCCACCTCAGGTCTCCAAGATCCCCTGCGCATGTTTGTGCACGCTGTTCTTGAGCTTCGCAGGACCAAGCACTTTAGCATGCGAGCCCCAGCTGAGGATCCAGCGTTCAATTTCAAATAGATCAGCGAGTTCAATGCGGAACTCGATATGGCCGTCGCCTAGTTCTTTAATCTCCTGAGCGGGGTGCCACTCTTTCTCTTGGATTAGCTGCCCAGCCCAAGAGTCAAACTCGACGCGAATCTTGTACTTGGTGTCACCGCGAAAGACTCCGAAGGCATCTTTTAAATGTTTTTGTATGTCGAAGTCCTTTGGGCGCTTGAAGTTTTTTTCGGTCAAGGCGACCTTGCGCATCCGAACGAGTGCAAATGTGCGCAGTGCTTTGCGGACCTTGTCCCAGCATACTAGGTACCACTGGTTTTCTACGCAGCACAAGTGATAGGGGCGCACCTTGCGTCGGTTCCAACGACTGCCGCCCAAGTTCTTGTAGTCAAATTCCAACTCCAGCTCCTGTTCGACCGCACGTGTTACGTACTGAAAGGTTTCAATATTTGCGGTCGAGATGCCAGCGGATTTAAAACTCACCGGTGCATCGAGTCGATCCAGTGACATGAACACCTTATCCTTCAGCCCATCAGATAGCTTTTGTAGCGCAGCTTCGAGTGGTGCTTGGAACGGCGTGCCCTTGTAGGGCTCCATGGCTTTCTGGGCGACGAGCAAGGCAAACAGTTCGCCCTCTGTGACTTGTAGCGTTGGGAAGCCATCTACGTAGCCATCATAGTTGTATCCATTCGCCACGGCATCCCATGCAATCGGTAGGTGCATTTGATCGCGCATAAAGGCGATGTCGCGATTGATCGTCTTGGTCGAAGTCTCCAAGAGTTCTGAAAGTCGGGTGGCGTTGGGCAGGCGGTTCTCCTTGAGTTCCTCATGAATTCGCATCATGCGGGCAAGGGGAGGACGTGAGCGGAGGACGACGGGCTTCTTTTTTGACATGATGCGAGTTCGTAAACTGGGCAATTTATTAAAGTCGGTGCTTAGGAATGCTTAGCTTTTGCTGGACATTAATCAGCGATTTATAATTAGCCATCTGATAGGTAGGACGTCAATGTCTAAGGGGAGGCAACAGAAACAGTTTTAGTCCACTGTATCATGATTCAATAGTATTCATTTATTTGAAATAATCTCGTTTGGACTCTAGATAAATAAGAGACATGTCCTTATGTTGTTCAGTGACTTCAATCCTTCGTCTCATTGACGTCAGTCAGTTTAGGAATCGCTTGGGCGGGTTAAATGTATCACATTCTCATGTCTGATAACAATCGTCAGGATTGTTAATTAATCTGGGTGTGTCTCCATGTGTCGGAAGTGCTGTAAGTGTGACAAGTCCAGTGAGTAACACAATTAACCGAGGATGGCTGATCCTTGCAGAACTATATCGACAGAAGTGTAGATGGGGAACCAGTGGCCCTTCTGGTGTTGGCTTAAATTATAAGCATAACAACCAGCGCCTTTTTCTTCGCGGCCGCGGTCGCAATCCATGGTGCTTAGAGGGGGCGATAACGATTGGGCGGCAGCCGAGTAAATAAATAGTCCGATTCGACCAAAAAAGGCGAGTATTCGTTGCTGTTGCGGGGTCATGCCGGAGCCGTAATGCCTGATAATTACTGGCTGCGCCTGACGCGGTAGAAAATCGAGTTTCCTAAGCTTGGGGCGGGGAGGTCTGTGATCGATAGGGTGGTCTCGCTGCTGGTTTGGCTCATAATTTGGATGGTCTGCCAGTCGCTGAGGTCGGCTGAGGTCTCAACGGCGTAAAGATCGTATGCTTGAGTGGTCCATTCCAAGGTGTTGCTGGAAAATTGAGAAATTTTGAAGGCGGAGCTGGTATCGGTGGGGTCGGTGCCTAGCTGGAATTCCTGCAGTGTATTAAATCCGTCGCCGTCGGTGTCTGCGCTTGCGCTCGAACCGTTGGGGCTGCCGTAGTAAGTGTTCATCCACGAGTCAGGGATGCCGTCGGGCGCCCCAGATGGTTGGCTGTCGGCGCGGAATCCAACGACCCGAATTTCGATAAAGGGCGAGAGGTTGGTGCCGTCGGAAAGGCGACCGCGGAACCGCGCATATGCCGTCGAACTGGGATCGCTTACGGTGGTATCGCCATAATACCCATCGGGTGTGAAGGTAATCGTGCTGGCGTTTAGACTGAAGGTGCCATTGCTTTCGGTGGCGCTATCGACTTGCAGGCTCAGCGCATCCCCCTGCAGGTCAAAGCCAGTGATGGTGACTTGATTGACTTCAGGGTTCGTGAGTGTGCCGGTAGGATAAGTGACGGCATAGAGTACGCGGTCGTAGCTGAATGGCGGCGTGTTGCGCGGGTAGGCTTTGAGGACGGTGGTGATGTCGTAACTGTTGAGTGAGGCGCCGCGGTCGTCGCCATGTGCCTGATAATACATGATAGCCTCCGACAAATCCTCATCACTTTCATTGCTGGTCTCGCTGCTGTGCGCGAGTCCGATGACGTGGCCAATCTCGTGAGTGAGCACTTCTTCCAGGGTCACTGCATTCGAGAGGCTAGACTTGGGGTGATTGAGCACGATGTAGCCAAAGCTGATTGGATTGAAGGGGCTGCCGTCGATGGTGCCGCCATTGCCGGCAGCCAGGTAGTATCCAGCGCCTCCAAAGCCGAGGGTGGTGCTGTTGTCGGGGATGTGGTTAAAGGTGTCGTGGAATTGCACTCGAATCACGAGTCCGTCGACGGAGCCGTAGTCTTCCGCGGATTTGGAAAAGGTCTGTGTGCCGCTGTAATTAAAGAGAATGGTGCTGTTGGCCTCCCATGCGGCGAGTGCATTGCTCAATGCACTGAGGGCTTGCAGTTCGGTAATGCCGCTCGGCAGGGTAGAGGTGTCGGCATAGACGGGGATCGGCTCATCTCGATCAGGCGAGTTAAAGCGGCGAAAGCCACTGTTATCGAGCAGTCCCGAGCTGCTGACGGAAAACTGCATCGTCATGGGCTCGGCCTCGAAGGGGCTGAGGTCGGCACCCGCATCGAGTCCGGAAGCGAGGGTGCGGAGGGCATCTAGATCGACTGTATTCAGCGGGCTGATACCGGCCGGACCATTGTAGAACGCGAGCTGTGCGTCGTTGATTTGGAGGTGGAGCAAATAAGTGCTTTCCGTGGACAGGGCCGGTAGGCGGGAGTCGGCCTTGGCGCTTCCGTTATAAATGCCGCCAGGCGCGTAGACTTCAAAATAGGCGGGTACGGTGCCGCGAATGGCCTCGATCGTGCGAAACAGAAAGCGTGTCTGGATCGAGCCATCTTTGAGGCGTCCTTGGCTGACCACTAGTTCGGCGGAGGCAGTCGCATCGGCGGTGACCGTTTGTTCTGCCGCTGTCTGTGGTAACACGGACATGGCGTGGGTAGTGAGCGGCATTAATAGTGCACAGAGCCAGTAGAGAGGGGATTTCATCGGTAAATGTCTTCGGGCCAAGGAATGGTTTTAGGGCGAGCGATGTTTTTAGGCTTAACTCTAGTAGACTGCGTTGCAAGGGCGGGTGCTGTCGAGGAGTTGATTCACATATTTCTTATGAATGAAAAATGGGGTCATTTCGTTATACTTACAGTGGCACTGATCGCCGCCGCAGTGGCGTGGTCAGGCCATGTTGTTCTCTAATCGGCAGCAAAGGTCTGGCTGACAGGGCAGACCTTGCGAGTGGCCCCAGTGTTTGTGCCAAGATGAAGTCATCCTGCTGATCGCGGATGCCTTAAGGCCGGTCTAAGTCTGAATACTATTGAGGCTCGCAACCAGTGCCTCATCACTCTCCATCGTCGCCAGGGATTTTCTGAGGATGGCATCGATGTCATCCGGTAGATTTTTCCCGAGCGGAGTCTTTGAGGCGGTGAATTTACCATAGCAGTCGCCTGTCGCACCCATCTTGTAGAGATTGATTAGCAGTAATTTCTGCAAGCTTGCAGAGTTTTTGCTGAGTTTAGTTTCTAGATCGTCATCACGGATGCATAGCATTAAGACGAGGTCGTAGCACTTTTGGTAATTAGGCATGAATTCCTTTAAATGGCGTCCTTCAGTCATGATATAGCTTAGGTAGACATTCTTATTGCCATGATGGGTTAGGTAGATGTCAGTCGACACTTCTATTTTATACTGCATGGGGATCTCATTAAAGGTATGCTCAATTGTCCCAACTTTGACCGCACGGGGAGATCCCGGCACATTTGGCAATGAAGCGTAGTCTGCCATCCAATAGGGCTGTGCATCGTAGGTTGAAACGAGGTAGTGATTCGGGATGATTTCAGCTGCGTAATTGTCCAATAGATTAAGCTGAGATTGATCTTCAGGTAAATTTGCATGGCTGGCTTTACCCTTGCCGATCAGGAAGTCGTGGCCGCCATAGCGGCTCATCATTTGTTGCATCATAGTCGTATTCAATTGAAGTTTATTCGAGCGCAGGGATTCACTCCGTGATGCAGGGCGCATCGATATTTATTAGCATGATTGCGCTTAGATAGCCGCCCCTGAATAAGTTGCCATTGGCTGCAAGTTTAGACGCGGCTATCAATTTAGTTTTCGGGAGTACATAAACTAACGATGCCCGAAGATAACTGCCACTATTGCCGATCGCGTTTTTCCCGAGTTGATGTTTCAATCTCTGATTCAGCTTGTACTGGTGGTGTTACACCAGCGACTAGCTTCGCAAATTCCTTTTTACCAATTCGATCAAAGGTGTAGTAATTGACCGTCTCTTTCTTATTGATAATGGTGGCATCAATCGCTGCTTCCGGCACACCCCACACAACAGAGACTGGCCAAGCCAATAGATTCAGGAACCCATACATCCACTGCGACGATTCGTCAGTTCCGGCTGCTAGGTAAAAATTGCCGAAACCAGGCAGAACATTAAGCGCTGCCGCCGCTGCTGGATGTTTCACCTGAATTTCGCTTGCATTCACGCCATACGACTCAAGTTCTTGCAGCGTTGCTTTCTCTGTTCTGGATAGGGTGGTGCACCCGCTAATGACCAGCGAGCTGCTAATGATAATTGCCGTTTGAATAATAACTTTCATGAGTTTTTTTGATTAGTATTTTCTAGTTTTAATTTGGCAAATCATCGGTCGAATTGAATCAGCGTGGCAGCGGCTCTATTAGGGGCTTAGCTCAAGCACATCAAAATTAAGTGCCGACCTAATTGATTTGCACACTACCAGTATAGCGACAGGGTGGGACATTGGTAGTCCTATGAATTTCAGTCATGATCACTGCGCAGTTTTTATCGCCGTTGAGGGTGCTGCGCTTGGTTTTGCTCGATCTCTAAATTGGGTAATAGTGTAAGCCCTTTAGAAATGCATTCATGCCGCTGCACTTCATTAGCAGGGCAAGGGACGACCCGCCGTCCCCAATCGTGGCGTCTCCGCTGGCGGAGGCCTCCCACTTTAATGGGGGAGGGACGACCTCCGCGTCGTCCGCACATTCGTCGTCATCGGGAGGGATGACCTCCGCGTCGTCCGCATTTCCACGTAGCGAGCGGGTTTATCCCGCGATTATGCCCTTTGGTGCGGGAAGGAACTAAAGGGTCAAACGTTTAAATTAAATATCTAACCACTTTTACGTTCAGTGTTTTAAAACAGGAAATGCTCCTTTGGGTAGTTGCTCGGCTAATAATGTAATCACGGACCAGTGGCCTGGGTGGTGTTGCATGTGTGTCTCAGCATCACCCCAGAGCAGGGACGAGCTAAGTATATTTAATTTAAGCGTTTGACCCCTTATTTACTC
>Ga0066605_10002834_pt1 | contig 10812 bp, 7 predicted proteins | sample SaaInlLV_DNA_10m_FD_60385 | JGI IMG/M metagenome (GOLD analysis project Ga0066605, IMG submission 60385) | Marine microbial communities from expanding oxygen minimum zones in the Saanich Inlet - SI075_LV_DNA_10m | ecosystem: Environmental > Aquatic > Marine > Unclassified | place: British... | reverse complement strand
CAGCTTGAAGCAACGGAGCGTAATCAAGATCGACTTCACACTGACCACCCGTTGATACTTCGTGAAAGTGACCATTGATTTTGATTCCGCATTCTTGAGCAGTCAACATGATCTCGGTACGCAAATCTTGCAGCGTGTCGACCGGTGGCATTGGGAAATAACCTTCCCGTTTACGGATTTGTTGCCCGGTATGCTTGTCACCGTTCGCCCGCCCTCGGTTCCATTCTCCTTCGATGCTGTCGAGATGGTAATAGCCTTCATGTTCGTTTTGATCGAAACGGACATCATCAAACACGAAGAACTCCGGCTCTAAGCCAAAGTAAGCGGTGTCCGCTATTCCGGTCGATTGCATGTAGACTTCAGCTTTGCGAGCAACATTTCTCGGATCACGATTGTAATCGGTGCGAGTAATCGGATCCTGTACATTGCAAGTCATCGCAAGAGTTGACTTCATAAACGGGTCAACAATCGCAGTTTCCGGCTGCGGCACGACCAGCATGTCGCTTTCGTTGATCGCTTGCCAACCTCGAATGGAAGAACCATCAAAGGTGAAGCCATCTTCGAAACTTTCTTCCGTGAGAGCTTGCACAGGAATCGTAAAGTGCTTCTGCATTCCCGGAAAATCCATGAAACGCAAATCAACAGCACGAATCTCTTTTTGTCGGCAAAACGCCAGTACTTCACGCGGTGTCATCAATTACTTCCTGAAATGTCCCACTGATTTTGAACACCGAGTCTTCGAGATCCTAGCATCAGAATCTCAACGCTTCAGCTTTCAATAAAAAAACGATAGCACACGGCGCAGTGCTGTGTACTATCGTTACATGTCGTGAACAGAAAATGAAGTCTCTACTGGGTGGATACAGGAGGTTCTTCGGACAATGTTGTGTCTGAAACAAACAAAATAAATTTCACCGCGGAGGCACAGAGGCGCGGAGAAATGAAGAATACCCCCAGTATTCATCACTGCTCAGTACAGATAGTTGCCTGAGATGTAAGATAAACAGCTGTCGGAGTTGATTGAGTGAAGCGAAACGATGTCCCTTCTCCCCACATTTGAAATTCATTCTCGCCAGCTACTTGGTTGTGGGGAGAAGGTTAGGATGAGGGGACTAAATTGTATCAGCGATTTCACTGATTATCAAAAAGCCTCACTAATAAATCCCACGTCACTTGCGGTGGCAGACGCAGGGGGCAACTTCACCGCAAGGCTATCTGAATCTGTCGTTCCGTCAGCCTTCCAGATAATGATCCCCATGTGAACAGATACAGAAATTCTTTCCTCAGTTTTCTCCGTGCCTCAGTGGTGATTCATTTCTTGAAATGGTTACACGGCTTGAGATTTCGGAAGAATACTGAAATCAATTACTCAGATTTGCTTCGCTGTTTATTTTTCTTCTGGTCTTCTTTGAGGGCAATCCCAAAGAGCTTGAAGTAACCTGCTTGAGCGTTCAAACTCGCAGAGAGGCCGTCGGGAACAGCCTTTAATTCGAAGGTGATTCGATCGTCTTCTGCATTCGGAATTGCCTGACGAACCATTTTAATTTTCTTAAGATCATGCTGGTGCTTCTCCGCAAGAACTAGCCAGGGATCGAGAGAAAATTCAATTGCGAGAATTTGACCAGCATTAGGTGAACCTTTTCGTTGAACTCGTTCTTCCAACAAGTCTGGCGTTTGCTTGTCACCGAGAGCGATCCAAAACCTGTCAGAGCTGACTCCAACAAAGAGTGACGCAGAATCACCATACAACCGCCGGTCCTCTTCACGTTGGTTCCGTCCTTGTAACCGATGTAAACTCAGTCCCTTTGATTGATGAAAGTTCAATTCCACTTCCTGAATGTCTTCCGAGTCGCGAACATAAGGTAAGATCGTTTCCAGAAAATTCTTAACTAAGTCGGATTCCATGATGTTTAACCCTGCCAAGAGGATCATGTTGTTCTGATTGGATTCATTGAAGGCGATGGTCGCGATCAAATCTCCTCGCTGTACTGTTTTCTCAAGTGCGTCGAAGGCACCTTTCAGGGGACCACGATCCATTTCAGCCAGTTGAGGACCGATTTCGTCTTTAATTTGCTTGCGGGCAAGATGGAATGCTTCCAGTAGAAAAGCTTGCAATTCTTGAGGGATTTTCACTCCCAGTTGAGCTTGAAATGGGGCATCCCCATTCGTTTGAAGCGAAACCTTTGACGGATCAAGCTCAAGGTGATTGAGTTGGGTCGCCAATACCGAATCAGTCTTTGCTTTCCAATGTAAATTGACTGCGACCTCTGATTCGATCTGGATCCCCGCTGTCAAGGATTGTGAATCGCTCACAACATGTAAGAAAGTGGCTTTGATAAGTTCGATAAGTTGACTTCGCAAACGGAACTCATCGTCTGATTCTTCTGGCTTGCGGATCTCTTCCTTTTTCATGTCGTTGTTAATTTTCCGCACAAAGGAAGAACGTACCGGCTCAGAGAGTCCGAGGAAATCGACACGAGCATAAAGATCATTCAACTTCGTCTGAACCTGTATCTCAGCCAGAAAGTCTTCGGTTACCAGAGACAGGAGTTCCTCGTTTTGTGAAATCAACAGATAGTCGTCTTGTAGGTGAATATGTAGTTGCAATTTCGGCAATTTTACCTTCCAGCGACCGTCTGAAACGTCCGTGATGACTGGGAGTTTCTGCTGGAGAGATTTCACAAGCGATGTCCCATCTGTCACAGGAAGAAAAGCAATCCCAGCGGGAGAATCCAATATATCGCGGCGTAGAACGATTGCAGCACCGAAGGGGCGCGTTTTGTCTACACCGGGCAGCTTATTGATGTTGTTTTTGAGTTTCTGGTAGATGTTGAGTAAGTCTTCATGCTCGCTGACTGTCGCGAGTCGAACGACGTCTTCTTCAAACCGTTCCAGCCCGGCGGAAGCAACAACTGCCAATGGGCGACTCATGTACTCTGAATCATCTGCATGGATGACGTGCTGCGATGCTCCGCAAAAGAAAAGCAGAGCGAAGCCCATGGGAGCATTCAGTAATGAATTCCGAGACATCAAGGTGCGTTACCTTTTCGGTGAGGACGGTCAGTTGAGGAGGGAGGTATTCCGTAAAGTATTCAATGCGGCGTTCTGCCCAGATGTCACGAAGTGGACGACATCTCAAACATCACCTTACCTTGCACAGTGTAGTGAGTATCCTGTCTCTCATTGAATCGTGAGGGTTTATTGATATCAATACCTTCTAGGATAGATTGCGGTTGCACTCGATTCATCATAAATCATCCTCAATTCAAAATTGACTGATTGGACAATTTAACAACAGCTTGTCATAATTGTTCAATGGAACGGTTCATATTGCCCAAATTCAGCCCGAAGCCCATTTCGCTAACAGCGGAATAAGCTTCGGGCTGAATTTTTATATCATCATGATTGCGAGACAGTGGCACACAATAGAAATGTTTACAGGATTAGTTGAAAGTTTGGCAGTTGTCACCTCGATTGAGGAGAACGGTCCCGGTGTGGATATTTCGATTTCACCGAGTGCTGATCTCAACGATATCGAAACAACCGAAATTGGGGCGAGTGTCGCGATTAATGGTTGCTGCCTGACGGTGATTCGTATCCAAGATCGGAAGTGGGTTTTCCAAGCAGGGACCGAAACTCTCTCGAAAACAAACTTAGGGACATCCAAGCAAGGATCGACTGTCAATATTGAGCGTTCATTACGTCCGACTGATCGCTTAGGAGGTCACTTCGTACAAGGTCACGTCGATGGAACCGGAACAGTCGACGCTATCGAGCAAGAAGGGGAATGGACGAATATGTGGTTCGCCGTGTCACCTTCTCTAACTCGTCAAATGGTCCCTAAAGGTTCCATCACGGTCGACGGAATCTCTCTCACACTTGTGAATGTTGAAGAGACTCGATTCAGCGTGGCACTGATTCCCCACACGCTGCAAGTCACCACACTTGGGCAACGATCAGTGGGCGACATCGTCAATATTGAGACCGACATCATCGGGAAATACATGGAGAAAATGCTCGGAGGAATCATTCCGCAAAAAAATGAAGTACAAAGCGGCGAGGTAAGCACCAATGCCTGATTACGAAAGACAAACACAAACACACTTAATGAAGAAATTCCGCGAGCATGGATTCCATCCCAGGAATCATCTCGGACAAAATTTCCTCATCGACCTCAACATCGTCGAATATGTTGTCCGCAACGCACAGCTGACTGAGAACGATGTCGTATTGGAGATCGGTGCCGGGACCGGCGGCATGACCACCTTCATGGCGCAGCAAGCTGGGCATGTTATTTCGGTCGAGGTGGATCGGGATATGCACTCGCTGGCAGCTGAGGCAACTGAACCGTTCGACAACGTCACTTTGCTGCTCAAAGATGCTTTGAAGAACAAAAACAATTTCGCCCCTGATGTCATTGATGAAGTCAAAAAACAACTGGCGGTCTCACCGGATCGCAGATTGAAACTGATTGCAAACCTGCCATACAGCATCGCGACTCCGGTAATCTCTAACTTGGTCGCGACCGATTTACCGTGGATCAGAATGGTCGTCACGATTCAATATGAACTCGGTTTGCGAATGCAGGCACAACAAAGTCAATCACATTACGGATCACTCTCGGTCTGGCTGCAATCGCAGTGCGATGTCACCATGATCAAACAGCTGGGACCAACCGTCTTCTGGCCGCGTCCTAAGGTAGATTCGGCGATCATGCTGTTGACCCCGAATGAAGAATCGCGATCCAAGATTCAGGATCGAGCTTTCTTCCACACCTTTGTACGGCAGATCTTCGGTTTTCGTAGGAAGTTCATTCGCAGCGTCCTTGTGGGAATGTTCCGAAAACAATTAACGAAACCGCAGGTCGACGAAGTCTTAGCAGAGATGCAAATCGAGCATAACCTCCGGGCAGAACAACTCGACATCACGAAGCTCGTTGCGTTAGCGACTCAGTTTCAAAACAAGTTGGAATCAGTTGACGCAAACGAATAACTAAGACAATCTCCTAGGCGAGCGGGGGAGCGTAAGCTCCCTGTCCAAGTGAAGCGTACGAAGCAGCAACTACAGTAAAACAACCAAAGTTATCAACACAGAATATTTTACTACCGCAAGAGGTTGAAATTGAAAGATCGCATTCTTGAAACTGGCGTCACATTTGATGATGTGTTACTCGTCCCGGCTTACAGCGAACTAATGCCCGGCGAAGTTAATGTTTCTTCGAAACTGACCAGAAACATCGACGTCAATATCCCGATTGTTTCCAGTCCGATGGATACTGTCACCGAATGTGACATGGCGATTGCCATGGCACAAGAAGGTGGAATCGGCATCATCCACAAGAATTTATCCATTGAGCAGCAGTCTCTCGAAGTCGACGCAGTCAAGCGCAGCGAACATGGAGTCATCGTTGATCCCGTCACTTTGCCGGCTCATACAAGAGTGGCTGAAGCAATCGAAATGATGGACTCTCGAAATATCGGTGGTGTTCCAATCACTGAACCATCGGGGAAACTCTTGGGGATCTTGACTCGTCGCGATCTTCGCTTTCTTGAGTCGGGAGAGACTCCGGTTTCCGAAATCATGACGAAAGAGAATCTGGTCACTGCTCGAGAAGATACCGACTTAAAGAGTGCGGAACGTATTCTTCGCGAGAACAAGGTCGAGAAACTCCTGTTAGTCGATGACAACTTTCTTCTCAAAGGGCTGATCACGATCAAAGATATCGATAAGAATTTACGTTATCCGCGAGCGAATAAAGATTATCGCGGCCGCCTGCGAGTCGGTGCAGCGGTCGGAGTTCATGATGTTGATCGGGCGGAGCAGCTCATCAAATCGGGAGTTGATGTCCTCGTTGTCGACAGCGCCCATGGACACTCTAAGAATGTGATAGATACTGTCAAAACGATCAAATCACGCTGGGATATTGATGTCATCGCTGGCAATATCGCTACCTATGACGGAGCGAAAGCGTTGCTCGATGCGGGTGCCGATGGAATCAAGGTTGGAATTGGTCCCGGTTCGATTTGTACAACTCGAATTATTTCCGGAGTCGGAGTACCTCAATTAACAGCCGTCGCTGCTGCAGCGAAAGCGGTTGCTGGCACTGATGTGCCTATTATTGCCGATGGAGGCATTCGCTACAGCGGAGATATGACGAAAGCCCTAGCTGCCGGAGGGTTTACAGTGATGCTGGGCGGCTTGTTGGCTGGCATGGACGAAAGTCCCGGTGAAACGATTCTTTATCAAGGTCGCCGATTCAAGAGATATCGCGGCATGGGATCGCTCGGAGCGATGGTAAAAGGGAGTAGTGAGCGTTATCGGCAAAGCCTGACTGAAGATGAAGGACGCGGAACGCCGAAATTAGTACCAGAAGGCGTTGAGGGACGTGTTCCATACAAAGGTCCTCTCAACAGCCTATTGTACCAGCTCGTAGGGGGGTTACGTGCCGGGATGGGATATCTCGGCGTTCGATCGATCGATGATCTTCGGACGAAATCTCAATTCCTGCGAGTGTCGGCGGCAACGGTAAGGGAGAACCATCCGCATGACATTGCCATCACGCAAGAAGCGCCAAACTATACGACTGAACATAGTTCAGGCGATCACTAATCAATTGCAACAACATCGATGGACGCTAAGCATTGCTCCAAAAGCAATGTTGCCGTCTGCGCTGGTTGCCGCCACTTTTTGCGGGACTTTCTGCACAGATATTTCTGCGCAAGAGACTCCGTTGGAGCGACTACAAAATCGCTCTGCGGATGTTCGTTGGCGCGAAGCGACTACTGAATGGTTGCCCGTTGACAAATCTCAATTAGATCAATCAAGCTCTGTAAAAGAAGTCACGACTGAGCAGACCCCTTCGCAGGAAAGCTCGCAATCTACTCCAGCACCGTCGGTTGAGAATCTCGAACAACCAGAAGTGCTTAAACACGATTTTGAATTCGACACATCTTTTTCTCTGTTCGAACCATTCCCAAATCGTGGGACAACGACGACGAAGAATATCAATAGTGCTCAAACGACGACAAAAGTCGTTTCGCCTGCGAAACCATTTCCGACTCCAGTTGCCCAAGTACCAGAACCCGTGGAGATCGAGCCTACGCAGGATCCGATTGTCAGCGACAATTCCAAACGGAAATTCCAGGCACCGAGAGAACCTCAAAGAGTGGCGATGCTTACTCAAATCCCGCCTGCTCCGAGCAAGACACCAGAGTTACCATTGTTGCGCAGCATTTCTGATATCGAACCGTACCATGATTATGTGCCGGTCAAAAACCGTAAGAACACGAGTCAGATGATCAAACCGATCAACGCTGAAGGTCCAAAGTATCTGCCGCTGCCTGCAAATGGTTCGCTGGAAGCACATAATGCACCGACCTACTATCATTGGATGGCGTCCAACTTAACACACGATCCACTCTACTTCGAAGATGTCTCATTAGAACGCTACGGACATACTTATCCGCTGCAACCTTTTGTTTCGATCTCAAAGTTTGGTTTGCAAGTGATTGGTCTGCCGTACCAGATGGCGCTCAACCCAGTTGATTGTGAACAATACGCTCTGGGTTACTACCGCCCAGGGGACTGTGCACCGTTTCTACGGTATCGCATCCCCTACAATAAAACCGCCGCAACAACCGCTGCTGGTGTTTATACCGGGTTGATCTTTCTGATTCCTTAAGGAACTGCCCTAAGTCAATCTGGCAAACCAGTTCCGTAGAATAGCGAGTTAGGTTCTCGGTGTTCCCGATGAGGAACCGTTGATTTGATTCACGACTCATTGAGTAGCGTACCTTTCACATGGTTCGACGAAATCCACCCACTCGATGTCGCTTGGTCGTGGAATTTGTTATGCATTTCATGTTTGGAGCGAGGTAGATCCATAGTAGCAAAGGGTGGCAGTGGACAAACTGTCGGAGTGGGCCGTTTTATCGGTTCGGCTTCAGCGACAGATTGCCCACAGTCCACGTGAATCGTCGAACTTCACCCACCCTGCAAAACTTAATCAACTCTTACAGGGAGCAGAAGAATGGATGACGATGGACCGCATATTGTTTTTGCAATCGGAATTGCAGTCATGGCTGCAACGGCAGCGTGGTCTTATGGATTCAGTAGAGAGGTCGGGTTTTTAATCGGAATCCATCTCGCTGGAATTTATGATTTTTTGGGCAGACTGAAAATCATGGATAGCGTTGTTGAGCTTTTCCTCACACCCAAAGGAGCTGCAATAGATAAATTCCCGGTATGGTTTGGTGTGATCTTCATAGACATTTTCTTGATCGGATCGCATTACAGATGGTTTTGAAATGCGTTCATGTTTTTCATTTTGATTCTTCTGCTGCATAGTTCCGTAAGGTGGGTGAAGCAATCCGTTGATGAAAAGGTGGATGAAGTTCTCGGTGTTTCCGATGAGGGACCGTTGATTTGATTCACGAGTTATTAAGTAACCCACCGTTCACGTGGATCGTCAAACTCCACTCTGCCTACATCTCTCCTCATAATATCACTTTGGATGTTTCCAAATTTGCAGCGGATAAAGCTTGCCATAGTCTTCCTGCTGGCATGATGTACTAATCGTAATGTAAACTCGCATTGTGAGACAGTTTTTCGATGACATTCTGACTTGGTACTTAGGGCTTTCTGTTTCTGACGAAAGCTCAAACCTACAGCGTCATTGGCGTTTTGAGGCAGCCTGGAATTGGCAAACAATGCCAGTCTTGCTGTCGATGTTCTTCGTTTTGGCTCTGGCTATCTGGTTGCTAAGAGTGAATCTTCGCCGACAATCAAGGAAGCTGTTTGTTCTGTTGCTGACGCTGCGATGTTCGATTCTTTTCATGTTGGCGTTAGTGATCCTGCAGGTTCAGTTGAAAACCGTCATTTTTGGAAAACCCGGACTGGTCTTCCTGATCGACTCTTCTGCGAGCATGTCGCTGACGGATCATTATGTTGCTGCTGACTTGAATCGCTTAAAACGTAGCGGAGTCACGCAAACCTCAGAGTCGCGAATTGACATCCTCAAACAATTTTTCAGTCAATCTCAGTCCGATTGGTACCGCGACCTCCAACAAACTTACGAAATCACCCCCTACACATTTGATAGCAATTTGCATGAGTCGGAACTCATTCCGACGGGAGATGTTTCAATTCCTCAATGGGTCTCCAAGATCCAGGCAAATGGAATTTCGACCGACTTCCAAACTTCTCTCGATGAACTCGTACAAAAAGTGCGTGATCAAACTCCCGCAGCGATCGTTCTATTTTCAGATGGGCGAGCAACAACGCACATGGCGTCTGCAACATCTCAAATCGAGAAGAAATTTCAACGATTGCGTCTTCCTGTTTTCACTGTTGGGTTCGGTGCTCCTGCAAATTCAATTGACATTGTTCTTGAAGATATTGAGTTTGAACCAGTTGGTTTCACGGGCGACGAACACGCAGTGTCAGTCTCAATCTCGACGAATGAAACGATTACGAATTCGGTTCAATTGGTCGCCAAGAACAGCCTAACTAAAGAGGTTGTGAATTCAGTCACTCTCGCGAAGATCACGCGAGACCAAAAGGCTGAGGCGACGCTATTGATTCCTCACTTGGGCGCAGGGCGAAATGAATTCCAGATCGAAATCATGTCCGCGATTGGAGAGAATGAACTACAGAATAATACTCAATTAATACACATTTGGGGACGAAACGCAAAACTCAACGTGTTGTTCATCGAGCACGAACCTCGTTGGGAATTTCGACACTTAAAAACTGCCATGGAAAGAGACCGAAATCTTTCCATCGAAACTTTTTTGTTCGCCGGTGACCCTGCTTATGCCGTTGAAGATCGAACTGCTCTATCACAATTACCAGAGTCTTTAGAGAACTATGACGCTGTCATTCTGGGAGACATCGATTTCAATTTGCTTCCTCAGAATTACGACTTAATCCTCGAAGATTTTGTGGAGAACAACGGTGGACTTTTACTTCTCTCAGGGAGACGATCATTTGAAAGTCTCGATTTAACCTCACACATCAGCGAACTACATCCGACACTCACGCGTCTGCCTGAAGGAATTCAACGCAGGCAAGTCAACGTCAAGCCAACTCCAGAAGGAGAAGCACAGCATCTCTTCCCGGTCCTTTCCGAAGAATACGACCAAGCTGCGATGCCAGAACTCTACGCTTTGGAATATGATCTCTCCTCCAAACCTTCGGCACTCACGTTACTTGAAGGGAAAAGAGGAGACTCATCATTCAAACCGCTGCCACTTGTGTTATCGATGAGGTATGGTTCAGGACTTGTCACGCAACATCTTGTCGATGATCTTTGGAGATGGAGAGTGGTTGCGAATGGAGAATTCTTCCGGAAATATTGGGCACAAACGATCCGGAATCTTTGTCGACAAAAACTCATTGAAGAACTTCCACCACTGGAACTGACTTCGAATCGAAACCAATACCACTCATCTGATTCTGCTGAAATCATACTGATTGATCGACTAGAGCAGTTGCAGCTTCAAGACGCAATCCCTGTAATTTGGGACCTCAACGGTCAGACTGGTGGAGAACTGACTCTTCACCGATCGAATTCCGACTCGACGACATTTTCCGGAATGATGACTTCTTTGCAGCCGGGAAGCTACACTTTATCACTACTTTCAAACGATGAAAAATTGAATTCAGTGCGGTCTCAATTCGAGGTAGTCGAAACGAATTCTGAAGAAGAGTATCACCCGTTCCAGAAGACGTTCTTGCAAAAATTATCCGAGAAAAATCAAGGGCAGTTTTATTTCCCTTGGGAACTTAATCAGCTACAGAGTGAACTACCAG
>Ga0066605_10002829_pt1 | contig 10832 bp, 7 predicted proteins | sample SaaInlLV_DNA_10m_FD_60385 | JGI IMG/M metagenome (GOLD analysis project Ga0066605, IMG submission 60385) | Marine microbial communities from expanding oxygen minimum zones in the Saanich Inlet - SI075_LV_DNA_10m | ecosystem: Environmental > Aquatic > Marine > Unclassified | place: British... | reverse complement strand
ATTGTTATTTGAAATAGCAATCCTATAAAATATCTTGAAAGTAAATCATTTATGATTTCCAGGGATTTAGAGAACCTTCCCTCTGTTTTATTAGGGATGACTGCCATGACGCTATTCTTTAATAATTGACTGTCCTTCATGAAAAAGAAAGAAATAAATAATACAGAAAATAAACCGATACTCAAAGAACCAACAGCCCCTAATACAGAATTCAATAAATTTGGAATTTCTTTAAATTGAGCAATAAAATCTACATTTTTTAATTCGCTTAAAACATCTATTCCTTGAGATGTAAAATAAGTTGTTGTTTGATTAAATATTTCCTGTATATTTTTTTGTAGATTGTCTACTTCTAATAATGATAAGCTTTTTCCTTGTTCTGCAATTAAAGGGATAAACATTAGAATTAAACATGTTAAAAACCCTAACATTAGCAACATTGTTAAAATCACCGCTATTGTATTGGGTACTTTTAATTTTTTTCTTAAAAAGAAAATACAAGGTCTTGCAATTAAAGATAAAATTCCGGCAATAATTATGTAAATAATTACAGATTTGATCGTGTATAAAAAATAGCCTAAAAGGACGATTCCTAGAGTAATTCCTAGAGCTTTTAAAATTCCGTTAGTGATTGTTTTTGAATTCATAAGTTATATCCTTTAACCTCTCCCATTGAGATTTTCATTCCAAATAAAGAAAGTTTATGTTGTGTGGGCAATTTTATTCCTGCTTCAGTATTTTTCCAATCAGACCATGTTGCAGAAACACCACCAATAGGAATAATACTGGTCCACATTTTATATGAAACCGGAACATATTTTTTATCCAAGATCCAAAGATAAGAATCTCCAGGAGTTGAACCGCCAGATCTGTAGGTAATTAGAAGTGCATCTTTGTTTTCGTAGTTAACGATTCTTCTTTCTGTACCCAAATCAAAAATTTTATAAGGAGCTACTAACCAAAAAGAATCATTATTGAAAAAATCACGCGCCTGAAAAAGGATTTCTTTATTTTCTATTTTTTGATCATTGATAAAAACTTCAGATTTTTCTATCTCCTTCGTATGTAATATCACCTTATTATTATCCCAAGAGACTGCTACAATATGTTCTTTTTTGTTCCATTTATAAAAATGTTTCTTTCTAAAACTCCATTCTAAAATTTCTAAATTTTCATAAGCATCATAGTTTAGTGCCTCTAACATTTTTGTTGCCAAAGTATCTGCTTCTATTCCTAGCTTTCCCTTTGGTAAAGTTTCGTTGTTAGCATAATAAAAAAAACAAATAGCACTAAAAAATAGTAATAGAATAATTATAATAAATTTAAAAAATATCTTCATTCCTCTAAATTAAAAAATCTTAAGCTAAAATATCATTTTTAAATCAAGAAACTATTTGTTCTCCTTATAATAATCAAAAAGATTTCTAGTAATTATGAATTGTAGAGGCTTTTTTAGAAATTAAATTCGCCCATACATATTTTAGTTTTGACCAAGCGCAATTATATTTATTAGTAAAGATCAGGTGTTAAGTATTATTTAAAAGACTATGAGACAATTAAATTTTTCTCAATCAGATTATCAATACGATTGTCTCGGCAATTTCTCATTCGTTTCGAAGCATTACAAGGTATTCAATACTTTTTGTATTTAAGAAAACGGTCTTTAGTGGAAATTTATAATTTATAGCAATATCAGTGCATCTAAAGTTAAGACTAATTCAAAATTTAGAAGTCTGGAAAAATTTTTTTAAATTTTTTTGGGAGTTCTTTATGTACAACTATTTTTTCTTTTGTATTTGGATGTGTAAAATTTAGACTGTAAGCATGTAAATACATTCCTTTTCCATTTAAAATACTATTTTTTAAATAATACTCTTTGTCACCTAAAATAGGGTTTGAAATAGCATGTAAATGTTTTCTAAGTTGATGTCTCCTTCCTGTTTTTGGATCTAATTTTACTAAGTTTAAATATTCAAAACGTTTTGATGGTTCAGATTTTAATACTTCATATTCTGTCTTAGCATTTTTTGTGTCAATATTAAAATTTAGTATTCCTTTGGTATCCATTTTTCCAATAGTAATTGCGAAATACGTTTTTTTAACTTCTTTATTTTTAAATATTTCACCCAATGTATTTATGGAAGATCTAGTTTTTCCTATTAATAAAACACCACTTGTAGGATAATCTAACCGGTGAATAGGTTGTGGTTTTACTGCATCATATTGAGTGCTTTTTTTTAAATTCTTACACAATCCATTCGCAATGGTTACAAATTTGTTTCCACTGACTAAAATTCCTGATGGTTTAAATACAATGGCCAAGTAGTCATCCTCAAAGAGTACTTCTATATCTAGTTCTAATCTTTTAAAAGACGCTGTATCTTCAGATTGAAAAAGTTCAATTTTTTCATTACCGGAGATATATTTTGATGTAGAAGCTAAATTTCCATTTATAAAAATAAGTTCTTTTTTGATGGCCTTTTTAATTCCAGATTTTGTGGGAATTATTTTAAAAATACCCACAGCATATTCCTGAAAACGGATTGAATTTTCTAATTTTGGAACGATATGTGTTTCTTTTAGTTGCATTATTTGGCAAATAACTGCCCCATGTCTTTAAAAGCCTTAAATTCTAAAGCATTATTTTCAGGATCTTTAAAAAACATAGTAGCTTGTTCACCTACCTTTCCCTTAAAACGAATGCAGGGCTCTATTATAAACGCTGTATTGTTGGCATTTAGGTTATCTGCTAAATCCTGCCAATTCTCCCAGTTTAAAACAACTCCAAAATGTGGAACTGGAACATCATGACCATCAACAGGGTTTGAAATTCTATTAGGTTTAAAATCGTCTTTTTGATGAATTACTAATTGGTGTCCGAAGAAATTAAAATCTACCCAATGTTCAGCACTTCGGCCTTCTTTACAATTTAAAACATCTCTATAAAACGTTCTGCATTTTTCTAAATTTTGAACTGGAATGGCCAAGTGAAATGGTTGTACTTTCATATTTAATTTATTAAAATCCTACTGCTGTATCATCACCTCTTGGGTCCGCTCCCCCTTCTAATTTTCCGTCAGGTAAAACTAAAATGGCATCAACTCTACCAATTATTAAAGCATTTTTCTCTAAAATAGTATACCCTAATGATTTTAAAGATGATTTTATTTCAACATCAAAACCCTTTGGTTCCATTCTAATAACATCTGGCAACCATTGGTGATGAAAACGTGGTTGATTCACAGATTCTTGCATTCCCATATTGTATTCAGTAATATTTAAGATATTTTGTAAAACTGAGGTAATTATTGTGGATCCTCCAGGTGTTCCTAAAACCATTTTTAAATTTCCATTTTTTTCTATTATAGTCGGGGTCATAGAACTTAACATCCTTTTTTCTGCTGCAATTGAGTTGGCTTCAGAACCTATCAAGCCATATACGTTTGGAATATTCGGTTTACTACTAAAATCATCCATTTCATTATTTAAAATAAAACCAGCACCTTTTACTAATACCTTAGAACCATACCCTGTATTTAAAGTAGTTGTAACAGATACGGCGTTTCCAAACTGATCTATAATTGAATAATGTGTTGTTTCATCACTCTCATAACCTAAAATTGTTCCATTAGAAATTTCAAGCGAAGGGGTTGCTTTGTCCCAAGAAAAAGTACTCATTCTTTGGTTGATGTACTCTGTGTCAGTTAAACTGTCAATAGGGACTTTTATAAAATCAATATCACCTAAAAAGTGTGCTCTATCTGCATACGATCTCTTTTCTGCTTCTGTTAAAAGTTGAATGTATTTTGTTGAATTATGTTTAATTTTTGATATATCATAAGGTTCTATAGACTTTAAGATTTGTGCCAAACAAATTCCTCCACTAGAAGGTAAAGTCATGGAGGTTATATTGTAATCTTTATAATTAAATGTAATTGGCTTACGCCAAATTGCTTGATATTTTGAGAGGTCTTCATGTGAAATGATACCTCCTAATTCTGTAACATAATTTACAAATAAGTCAGCTGTTTTTCCTTTGTAGAAACCCTCTTTTCCAAAATCACGAATTCTTTCTAAAGTTTGAGCTAATTCTTCTTGTTGTATCCAATCTCCTTCTTTCCATTCTTTTTCAAAAAGTGTTTTGTAGTTATTAACTTTTTCAAACTTATCAGCTGCTCTATTTAAGGAAATGGCTTGTTTTTTTGAAACTTTAAATCCATTTCTTGCTAAATCTATGGCAGGTTGAATAAGGTCTTTAAAAGGCAAACTTCCAAATTTTTCGAATACTTCAAAAGCTCCAGCAACAGATCCAGGTATTCCAACTGCATAAGCGCCTTCTGTACTTTTATTTTTTATTACATTGCCCTGAATATCTAAAAACATGTCTCTGTGAGCAGTAACAGGTGCTTTTTCTCTAAAATCCAAAGCACCTTTTGTCCCATCATTATTTCTATAAACCATAAAGCCACCACCACCTATGTTGCCAGCAACAGGATACACTACTGCTAGAGCAAAGTGAGTTGCGACCATTGCATCGTAAGCATTTCCATTTTTTTTGAGAATATCTAAGCCGATTTTAGACGCTTCAACTCTAGCAGAGACAACCATTGCTTTTTGAGCAATTACACCTGTTTTTTTCTCTTTTATTGTTGCTTTTTCGCAGTTTAAAAGAAATAAAAAAATTGTTATAAGTAGGTAGTTTTTTTTCATATGTTTAATTGATGTTTTTAAGTTTCTTTGATATAAATTTTTCTAAATCTGTGAAGAAATGAGTAAAATCATTTTCAAATTCTTTCTCTAAATTTCTCAAATCTTCTATCGCTAGATTCATTTGAGATTTTCCTTTAGTTCTATGATTCATTCCATGAAGTACTTTTTCAATACCTTCTTGAAATTGATAATTGAAAAGGATGTTATATTCTACCATATATTTAATGAAATTTTGAGATTTTACTGGTAATTCAGAGGCTATTTTATTAAAAAAGGTATTGATGCCAGCTGTATAGATATCAAAAGGAATTGCAGAAAATTTAGCCCAGTTTTTAGCTAAAAAATAGTCAAAAAAAATGTCTATAATTACACCGTCATAGTGTCTGTAACGTTGATGCAAACGGCGTTTACTTTTTCTAACAATTTGATGGGTATCTGTAAAGGTATCAATTTCTCTGTGTAAGAAAATACCTCTCTGAATTTCTTTGGAATATTCCTCATAATTATTACCTCTGATATGATCAGCAATAAAATTACCAATCATAATATTAGTATTATCTCGAGACAAATAAAGGTGGGCTAAAAAATTCATTCGTTAAAAGTAAACAAAAAACCACAACTTTGAAGTTGTGGTTTCTTAAGACGATAATTCCTAAATCAAAAGGAATTTAACGTTTAGTTGTTTAACATTACCGGCATTACGAGCATTGTAACTTGTTCTCCTTCATCTGTGCCGTCAATAGGAGTTAAGATTCCTGCTCTATTTGGCAAAGACATTTCAATTAAAACCTCGTTTGAATTTAAGTTGTTTAGCATTTCGCTTAAAAACCGAGAATTGAAACCAATTTGCATATCATCACCTTGGTAATCACAGCTTAATCGTTCATCAGCTTTGTTTGAGAAATCTAGATCTTCAGCAGAAATATTTAATTCTGTACCTGCCATTTTTAAACGAATCTGGTGGGTAGTTTTGCTAGAAAAAATAGAAACACGTCTAACTGAATTTAAGAATGAAGCCCTATCTACCGTTAACTTATTTGGGTTTTCCTTTGGAATTACAGCTTCATAGTTTGGATACTTACCATCTATTAGTCTACAAATTAAATTTACATTATCAAATGTAAATTTAGCATTAGCGTCGTTATATTCAATGGTTACATCACTTTCTGATCCTCCTAAAATTCCTTTTAATAAATTTAAAGGCTTTTTGGGCATAATGAATTCTGCAGTTTGATCTGCAGTCACATCAGTTCTTGAATATTTTACTAATTTGTGAGCATCAGTTGCAACAAATGTCAAGCTTTGTGAGCTAAATTGAAAGAAAACACCACTCATTACAGGACGTAAATCGTCATTTCCAGCTGCAAAGATAGTTTTAGAAATAGCAGTTCCTAAAATACTTGCAGGCACAACTGTTTTACTTGGTGATGGTAAAGAAACTGCTTTTGGAAACTCATCTCCGCTAAAATAAGCCATGTCATATTTTCCTTGGTCAGAGCTAATTTCAATAGTATTTTCACCTTCAGTTTTAAAAGTTAAAGGTTGGTCTGGAAATGTTTTTAAGGTATCTAGAAGTAAGCGTGCAGAAACAGCAATAGAGCCAGAACTATCACTTTCAACATCAACAACAGAGCTCATTGTAGTTTCTAAATCTGACGCAGAAACTTTTAGTTGGTTTACAGATATTTCAAATAAAAAATTATCTAAAATTGGCAGTGTGTTGTTACTATTTATGACGCCTCCTAAAACTTGTAATTGTTTTAATAATTGAGAACTAGATACAATAAATTTCATGTAATATTTTTCTTAAAGTGTTTTACAAATATATTCTAAATAAGTGACTTTAAAAATTAATTTATCAACAGGTTATAAGCATTTTGTTGATGAATATAGAAACGTTATAATTATGTTAATAGACTACTAAAAAGGAGATAATTATACTATTTTTGTTTCAATTACCAAACTAAATTCATGACAAAACAATCTTTTTTTGTATTTTATATCTTGTTAGTTTCATTTAGTTTTTCTGCCCAAAAACCTAAAAGGCTATCATCAAACCAGATTTATGAAAAGATTCAAAAGCTCAACTTTTTAGGAACTGCCTTGTACATAGCTGCTCATCCTGATGACGAAAACACGCGTTTAATTGCTTATTTAGCGAATAGCGTAAAAGCAAGAACAGGTTATTTATCTCTTACAAGAGGAGACGGTGGTCAGAATTTAATTGGTCCAGAAATTAGAGAACTACTGGGCGTAATTAGGACCCAAGAATTACTTGCAGCAAGAAGAGTTGATGGTGGTGAACAACTATTCACACGAGCGAATGATTTTGGATATTCTAAACACCCAGATGAAACACTAAAAATTTGGAATAAAGATGAAGTTTTAAGTGATATTGTTTGGGCCATTAGAACTTTTAAACCTGATATCATTATCAATCGTTTTAATCACGAAACTCCCGGAACTACCCACGGTCATCATACAACTTCAGCGATGTTAAGTCTTGAGGCTTTTGATTTGGTCGGAGATAAAAATAAATTTTCAGAACAGTTAAAACATACAGAAACTTGGCAACCCAAGAGGTTGTTTTTTAACACATCCTCTTGGTTTTATAGTGATAAGTTGCAATTTGAAAAAGAAGCCAAAGATTTTATAAAATTTGATATTGGTGTTTATTATCCATTAAAAGGATGGTCTAACAATGAGTTGGCCTCAATTGCAAGTAGTCAACATTTATGTCAGGGTTTTGGAAGATTAACCACAAGAGGGAAACAAATTGAATATGCGAAATTTTTAAAAGGAGCTCCCTTAAAAGATAAGTCTGACATTTTTTCTGGAATAAATACTACTTGGAACCGCGTTAAATATGGAGGTAAAATAGGAGCTATTTTATATGATATTGAAAATAATTTCGATTTTTTAAATCCCTCCAAGCATATATCCAAATTAATGGAGGCTTATAAAATTATTCAAAAATTAGAAGATACTCACTGGCGTAAAATTAAAGTAAAACAAATTAAAGAGATTATAGAAGGATGTGCAGGATTATATCTAGAAGCCTCAGCAAGCAATTCTTCAGGAGTGCCAAATTCTCTAATAGATGTTAATTTTGAAGTATTAAACAGAAGCAATGCAAATATTAAATTGATTTCAATAAGATCTACAATAGACAAGAAAACAACTTTAAAAGAAGTTCAATTACAATTAAATAAAAAAATAAATTTTAAAGAAACCATTCATTTAAAAACAACTCAATATTCAGATCCTTATTGGTTGAAACAAAATGCTTCTCTTGGAATGTACGCTGTTGATAATCCATTACTAATAGGAAAACCAGAGACACCAAGACCTTTGAGAGTCTATTTCAATTTAAGTATCGAAGGCGTTCCAATTTCAGTAGGAAAGAACGTACTTAGAAGATATGCAGAACGAGACAAAGGGGAGTTATACGAACCTTTTGAAATACTACCCAAAGTAAGTGTAAAATTAAAGAACAAAGTCATTATTTTTACTGATAATAAACCTCAGAAAATTTTAGTTGAAGTTAGAGCAGGAGCTGATAAAATAAGTGGGAATGTGAGTTTAAAAGTACCCTTAAGTTGGCAATTTTCACCAAAAGAAATTTCGTTCCAAATTCCTCAAAGGAATGACAAGCGAACCGTCGAATTTACAGTAAAACCTCCAAAAACTGAATCAGAAGGTGAATTAGAAGTTGTTGCGAATTCAGAAGGAATAGATTATAAGAATGAGTTGATAGAAATTCAATATTCTCACATACCCAAACAAGTTGTTTTATCAAATGCTTCGGCAAAAATTGTTCGATTAAATATCAAAAAAGCAGGCAACTATATTGGGTATATAAAAGGAGCAGGGGATGCAATCCCAGAAAGTTTACGTCAAATTGGGTATGAAGTATCGCTTATTAATCCATCAGAAATAAATGGGGATAACTTGCATAAATATGATGCTATTGTTTTAGGAATTAGAGCCTATAATGTTATAAAAGAATTAACTTTCAAACAAAAATTTTTGTTAGATTATGTAGAAAAAGGGGGCAATATGATTGTACAATATAATACAAACAGAAGAGTAGATATTGCGCCTCCATATCCGCTAACGTTGTCTAGAGATAGGGTTACAGATGAACGAGCAGAAGTAAGAGTTTTGGCAAAAGACAATTCACTTTTAAATTTTCCAAACAAAATTACGAATGATGATTTTAATGACTGGGTTCAAGAACGTGGCTTGTATTTTCCAGACTCTTGGAGCAAAGAATACAGTCCGATTTTATCTATAAATGACTCAGGTGAAACTCCAAAAAACGGAAGTTTACTTATTGCTAAATTTGGTAAAGGAAATTATATTTATACTGGCTTAAGCTTCTTTAGAGAATTACCAGCAGGTGTATCTGGGGCATATAAACTATTTGCTAATATGCTATCCGTTGGCAAAGACGAAATATCGTTGAAAAAAAAATAAAGAAGTCATTTTTAGAAATTGATAAAGTAAAATAAATTATTTTAGAACCTTGTAGTATACAAAGACACTATTTCATTTTCACAGATATAACAAAAATTAAATTGATGAATCAGCAAAAATACACCTGGAAAAAAGAATATTCATTCGTTTTAATTGCTAATGTTTTATACTGTATAGCTTTTTACTTTATTACAAATTACTTTACTTTTTAATACATGGAAGTAGAAAGTAAACTACACTTAGTAGACTGGATTATTCTATCTGTAACGCTTCTCTTTATTGTTGCTTATGGAACCTATGTTACTAGAAAAAATGCAAATGTTCAAGACTATATTAAAGGAGGGAATGACTCTAAATGGTGGACTATTGGCCTGTCGGTAATGGCAACACAAGCGAGTGCAATTACCTTTTTATCAACACCAGGACAAGCTTTTCATAGTGGAATGGGTTTTGTGCAATTTTACTTTGGTTTGCCAATTGCTATGATTATTATTTGTGTGGTTTTTATTCCTATTTATCATAAGTTAAAAGTTTATACAGCCTATGAATTTTTAGAAACAAGGTTCGATTTAAAAACAAGAAGTTTGGCTGCAATATTATTCCTAATTCAGAGAGGATTAGCTGCAGGAATTACCATATTTGCTCCTGCAATTATTTTATCTGCAGTACTAGATTGGGATTTGTTAACCTTAAATATTATCATTGGTTTTCTAGTGATAATTTATACAGTCTCTGGAGGTACAAAAGCAGTAAATGTTACACAGAAACAACAAATGATTATCATTTTTTTAGGAATGTTAATAGCATTTTTTATGATAATGAGTCAACTTCCGGAAAATATTACATTTACAAATGCACTTGAAATAGCAGGAGCAAGTAATAAAATGCAAGTTTTAGATTTTTCTTTTGATTTAAGCAACAGATATACTGTTTGGACAGGAATCTTAGGAGGAACTTTCTTAATGCTTTCTTATTTTGGTACGGATCAAAGTCAAGTTCAACGTTATTTGTCAGGAAAATCAGTTAGAGAAAGCCAGTTAGGCTTAATTTTTAATGGATTATTAAAAGTACCTATGCAATTCTTTATCTTATTAATTGGTGTGATGGTTTTTGTTTTTTATCAATTTAATGCATCACCACTCAACTTTAATCCAGGTGCAAATGAGGAGGTTTTAAAATCTGAATATATTACTGAATATCAAGAACTAGAAGCAGCGCACGTTGAAATAGAAAATAGGAAAAGATTCCTTTTCTTAAATGGTTTTCAGCCAGAAGAAAAAGAAGAAATACAATCATTAAATGCCAGAGATTTAGAATTAAAGGAAGCGGCAAAAATGATTCTTAAAAAAGTTGATAAAAAATCAATAAAAAAAATAGAATCTAACGACAAAGACTATGTCTTTATTCATTTTATATTGAACAATCTTCCAAGAGGGTTGATAGGACTCCTTTTAGCTGTAATTTTATCTGCAGCGATGTCTTCAACCGCTTCAGAATTAAATGCATTGGCAAGTACTACTGCAATTGACCTATACAAAAGAAATGTTCCAGAAGACAGAAGTGATGAACATTTTGTAAAAGCCTCTAAATGGTTTACATTAGCTTGGGGTATTATTGCAATTTCTGTAGCTTGTGTGGCCAAT
>Ga0066605_10002828_pt1 | contig 10834 bp, 8 predicted proteins | sample SaaInlLV_DNA_10m_FD_60385 | JGI IMG/M metagenome (GOLD analysis project Ga0066605, IMG submission 60385) | Marine microbial communities from expanding oxygen minimum zones in the Saanich Inlet - SI075_LV_DNA_10m | ecosystem: Environmental > Aquatic > Marine > Unclassified | place: British... | reverse complement strand
TCGGGAGAGGGCGATGCCCCTAGGGTACGATCGGGCTGAACATGGAGAATTTTACTAGGAGCATCACCTGAACCGATGTTGGCCTCGGGGGTTAGGCGTCCTGTTTTGCAGAGGCTGTTGATCTCATTCCAATGACTGATGTGTTTGGTCGCAATTGGGCGAATGGCCCCTGATTGCCACAGGATTCGTATGCTGTTGGACCACTGTTCGTAGACGTCAAAAGATTCTGGTTGTGTGGCTGCCTGGTGAAGGATTTGAGCACTTCCCCCAGGGGAGAACTCTAGTTCGATTCCAAGGTCTTGCTCAGCTTTGAGGCGAATTTTTTCTTGAAGGGTGACGTGGGTACCAAGGACCCGTAATTTTAGGCGAGTAGGGTTAGCGATGACATTGGGAAAGGCAATTCCCCCAGCAGCTATTGATGTGCTTTTAATAAAAGAACGTCGATCCATTCTAAACTTCACCTCGTGAGAGGTGAAGAGTCTCTAATTTCTTAAAAATTCAAGATATATTTAGCTAATAAAATTGAATAAATTGAGAGAAGAGAGATTTGATTTCACAATCACTAGGAAAGTTAATTTCACGGAATAACTGTTCACGAAAACGAAGTCGTTATCTTGGGTTTTGAGGAGATCAGTGTCTACCAATTATTAATTTCATGATATATCAATACATCGAGCCAGTTTTTCGTCCACCCGCCGAAGCGAATTCACTTATTTTACAAGTGACGAATGGTTGCTCGTGGAATCGGTGTACCTATTGCGAAATGTACACCGAAAAACAGAAAAAGTTTACAACAAGAAAAGAATCGGAGGTCCTCGATGAAATAGGTCGAGTCTCTCAAGGTGCGATGAGTTCCAAAATAAAGAGAATTTTCCTGGCTGATGGAGACGCGATGGTTTTATCGACGAAGAAATTATTAAGAATTCTCAGGGAAATAAGTGATAAGCTTCCTTCGGTGAATCGGGTCGGTTCATACTGTCTTCCTAGAAATATTAAAAATAAATCAAGCCAAGAGATGAGTGAACTCAAAGAGGCAGGTTTGGGAATTGCTTACGTTGGTGCAGAGTCAGGTTCGGATGATGTTTTAAAGAAGATCGATAAGTGTGAAACATTTGAATCAACGATAGAAGGTTTGAACAAGCTCAAAGAGGCCAATATAAAAAGGAGTGTGATGTTGTTGAATGGGATTGGCGGAACAGCTTTGAGTGAGCAACATGCGCGGCGTAGTGCAGATTTAGTCAATGAAACTCAGCCTGAATTGTTAGCGACACTGGTGGTGTCTTTTCCAAAGGGGCTAGACCGGATAAAAAAGACTTTTCCTGAGTTTGAGATGTTGGGGGTGTGGGATCTCATATCAGAAATGAGAGTTTTTCTAGAGAAGACTGATTTGCAAAGAACGATCTTCAGGAGCGATCATGCTTCTAACTATCTTGAACTACGCGGAACATTAGGGAAGTCTAAGGAAAGTCTACTTGCCAAAATTGACGAGGTCTTGGTCAATAAAAACAAGTTTGGACTAAAGCCAGAGTGGTTACGTGGTTTATAGAGATCACTATAATTGAACCTTGCTGGGCCTCAAAGCTGAGTGAGGCTTGTTGGGCATCACTTTTATTAGAGGTTGACGACCATGGTTGAAGGGTGATTGAGTTGACTTAGTTGATTGCTATGAAAAGCCACATATGTAGATCATTTCTTGAGATGTTTCGGTGATATTTTCATCATGACATCAAAGTTGATTTTATACGAATTTTATAGATGATTAATAGGTCGACATACATCTTTGTTATTTTGAACCCGTTTGATCCGCATAGGGAAACTCCTGAGGGGATAGAGAGTCTGATCGTCTTGACGGTCTGAGATAAGGCGGAGATGTGAAAGGCTCATCTCAGGAAGATACTTTCTGATTCTTCCAGCTAGCTTTGAGTTGAAGCCAGTCTCGATTGGGAATCTTGAATAAATTCCAGATGAGGCTTTCGAGTTTTCTCCATAGATTAATTTTTTCTAAGATGGGATTGAGGACGTTGGTGATGACACAGTAGTGGGTATTCATGGATCCTCCGTGGTGCATAGCATGTTGTTTGGGGCCTTGAATAAATTTAAATTTTTGAAGGTAGGTGATGATGGGTCCATTTTCTTTTTTTGACCGGTGTGACCATTTGTGGACTTCATTTGCATTGAGAAGAATGAATCCAACGAATAAAAACTGCCAGCTTAGTAAATCAAAGAACCAAGTGGTGAACATAACTGTCATGAACAAGACGATGGAAACATCGGCGGAGCGAAACCAAGAGTTTTCTAGAAACTTCCTAGGTAAACGATGGTGCAATAGGTTGGGACCAGTGACATTCTTGCCAATCAAGGGCGTTTTTTCGTTGCCATAATTGTCTTCTAGCCAATGGAAAAAACCAGTTAAAAAATCTGCGAAGAGAACTAACATTGGGATCTGTAGGAGTGGGAGGATCGCTGGCCGAAGTTGCAAATATTGTGACATGGGTGTTTTTTTTGGAGGGCATATGGGTTAGATATGCTCATAAAGAAAACAACATGCCGATCTTAACTGATTGAAAATCAGTAGATTAGAATGGGCCGATGAGAGGATTGTTCATAAAATGTGATCCCTGCGTCATAAATTGCTGTTCTGCCCATTCCGACTGACAAAGATAAAGAATATGTCAGTTGATGAACGAGCAGTCCGGGCGACTCGTAGAATAGGATCTTTAAAGGGTCGTGTTTTTAATCGACTTAATCTTCATGGCCCCATGCTTTTGGGGTTCCTGAAAATTTATCTCTCCACCTTTGTGGGTATTTCTCATTGGGCAAAGGCTTTGGGCCAGTGGGTGGAGCCGGAGGCCAAGTCTCTGGCAAATTAAAGGGAGTGACTGCTTCTTTTGTGTGTTGATCTAGTCGTTGTTTGAGTTCATTGAGTTTATCAGGAAACTTCTCAGATAGATCGGTCGTTTCGCCAATGTCTTGGGCGAGGTTGAAGAGTTCGTAACGATCTTCTACGCCTTCATTGGAGATCATGCAAAAGAGGTGTCCGTTGCGAACCAATTTCCAATCATCCACCACGATCGCCCCGTGATAGGGGGCAGCATTGATGAGCACTTCGTCATGGGGAGTGGGTTTGCCCTCTGTGATCGTTGGCCAGATATTTTTTCCATCGAGTGGTTTTTTTAGATCGATAGAGATGCCGGCCTGCTGGAGGAAGGTTGGAAAGATATCGACCATGTGCAGTGCTTCATCCACTGAGGTGTTAGCTTTGATTTTCTCCGGACAGTGCATAAAGGCAGGAACTCTCACGCCACCTTCATAAACGGCAGTTTTTGAGCCTCTCAGTGGGTCGTTGAGTGCGCCAAGGTCGGGCGCGCCACCATTATCAGAACAGAAGAAGAGGATGGTGTTTTCGTCCATACCTTGTTTTTTTAATGAATCCATGATTCGACCAATCGAATCATCCATGCAGGTGACCATGGAGGCATAGATTGAGCGGCGTCGCTGTAGCTCTTCGTCTTTTATTCCACCGATTGAATAAACAGGAGCCTCAAGAGGGCCTTTGGGTATCGTCATATCCTCTGGTTGATACATATCTTGGTACTTTTCAGGTACCTGTAGGGGAGAGTGAGGAGCGGTGAAGGCAACATAGAGAAATAGTGGAGTGGCGGTGTCGTGGTTTTCAACAACTTTGATTGCTTCATCAGCAATGAGATCAGTAGCATAGCCTTCTTCATTGAGAGGTTGGTCATTACGGTTCCAATCGTTGCCATCTTCTTTCCAGTCATCCTGTAAATTTTCTACGCCATTGATTCCTCCTGCACTGATTCCACGAATTCTATAATTGAACATGTGCGTGTAGTAGTCGATCATGCCGTTGTAGCAGCCGTATTGGTAGTCAAAACCCCGGCTGCTAGGGAGAAATTCTTTTTTGCTGTGCCCGAGATGCCATTTCCCTGTGATGGCGGTGTAGTATCCGGCATCATTTAAGACTTCTGCCAGAGTGACCTCGTCGGTGGGGAGTCCATGTTCTTGAGTTGGCTTGATGACACCGGTTTGCATGCCATAGCGAGTGGTATATCGCCCCGTCAACATGCTGGCTCGAGTTGGAGTACAGGCTGGCATGACGTAAAACTGATTTAAGCGCGCCCCTTCACTGGCGAGTTGATCGATGTGGGGGGTTTGGATCTCACTTCCCTGGTAGCCAGCGTCCATCCAGCCCATGTCATCTGCGAGGATGATGATGAGGTTAGGTTTTGAGGTGTTGGGGGTGGTCATTAGGTTTATATGGGGTCGTTCGCTGATTTAGTTGTCGAGATTCACTGAGTTGACAGGCACTCATTTGCTGGACTTATAAAGCGTCATGAGAATGAAACATGACTCACGGTGTCGTGTGAGATGATGGCTAGAGTAGCTTAAAAGGTGGGGTTGTAAATATGAGTCTCTACATAATCCGAAAGATGTGACTGATTAGGTAGAGATGATGGGCTCAAGTAAATCGTCATATCCTGTATTTCATCATAGAGATGTTCTATTGGGTCATCAAAGGAGAGAAAAGTTGTGGTGTTTAATGATAATCTTTTCATGTCGGTACTGAAAGAAATCACATTAAGCACCTTGATGTGGAGGCGATTGAGGAGAGATAAGGTGAATCTTTGTGAATGGCTAGAGTCGAAATCACGACATTTTGATTGATTAAACCATCAGGAGAGAGATTCACTTCGAGTACGACTATTCAAGACTCTTGATGATGACGAAGATTGTCGTGAAAGTTAAATTCTTTTAGAATCAGTCTTCCGTGAGGCGAAGTTTGCGCAGTTGTGCAAACTCTTCACAGAAGCCTCCCAGAATTAACCTCAAAGAGAAGCTATTTTTTGTCTTGCTTTGGCACAAGGTTTTCTTATCCTTTGTCATGATGAAAATAATTTTATGCTTGATTCTGTTCATTCTCCCGGTACAGGCAAAGTCCATTGATGCTCTGATCGATTCAAAGGCGAAGAGAAAGCCTGCGCTGATCGATGATTTGGGTTTTTTGAGGCGCCTGATGTTGGTCGCGGGAGGGCGAATCCCGACCTTGGAAGAGATCAAAGCTTACGAGAAAACGCCGAAGGCGATTAGGAAGAAAAAATGGATTGATAAAATCTTGAACTCTGAAGCTCATGTGAGCCATCAGTATAACTATTGGGCTGATGTGTTGAGAGTGACTTCTCGGTTTCGGGGAATCCAACTTCCTCAGGCTGATAAGAATTACAGCAATTGGATTAAAGACGCTCTAAGGGAAGGGCGACCTTTTGATGAGATGGTTCAGCAGTTGATTTCAGCGAAAGGCTCTTTATTTGAAGAAGGCAACGGAGCCGTTGGGTATTACCTTCGAGATAAAGGCATGCCCTTGGATAATATGTCAAACACCATGCGAATTTTTGCGGGCACACGGATGGAGTGTGCTCAATGTCATGATCACCCTTTTGAGAAGTGGAAACAAAAAGAGTTTTATCAGTTGGCGGCATTCACTCACAGTTCATTCAAGAACCAAGGAAACCGTAGTAAAACTTTAGCTCCCTTGAGGGAAGACTTTAAGAAAATGAGAAAGAAGGGGAATCTTTCAGATGAAGAATTTAAGAGTATTAAGAGAATTCGTGATCTCTTGAGCGCAGAAGTTGATGATACTGGTGCGGGAGTCATTTCTCTGCCCAAAGACTATGCCTATGATGATGGAGACCCAGGAGATATACTCGTTGCCAATACGCCGATGGGCCCGACGATCAAAGAGCAACCCAAAGAGAAAAAGCTTGGTAAGAAAGCTAAGAAACGTTTCAAGAATAAACCAGAGCAACTCTATGATGATATTGACTCTAGAACTCATTTTGCTAAGTGGTTAACTTCTCCCGAGCATCCTCGTTTCACTCGAGTTATTGTGAATCGAATATGGAAACAAGCCTTTGGGAAAGCTATAACAGAGCCTTTGGATGATATTAAAGAGGATACGGTGAGCCAGCACCCTGAGTTAGAAGAGCATCTTATCAAAAGGATGATCGAGCTGAAGTATGACCTACGAGCTTTCTGGAAAGAAATTCTATTAACGAGGGCATTTTCTAGAGAGTCGGTGATCGAAGATCATAGCAAAGAAGAGCCTTATGATTTTCGTGCTCCGATCAGTCGTCGGATGAGCGGGTCTGCATGGTGGGATAGCCTTATGACATTGGCAAAAGGCACCGACGTAGACAAGTTATCAGCATCATCTGTTCCACTGAATCATATTTATGAAGAGCTAACCGCTGACCCGAATACATCGGTGGATAAGATTCGTGACTTCATGAAGCTGACAATGAAGGCTAGTCGAGAATCTTTTGGAATTTGGATACAGGTTCGTTCCAAAGTCCACATGATGGACATGCCAGAAAAAGAAAAAGTGCGACTCAAAAATGAGTTGGATAAAGCTTTGAATCTGAGTGAGAAGGCTTCAAGTAAAAGACTGGATGAAATCAGGAGAGAACTGGCGGTTAAACTTTCTAAGGAAGACGACACGATGATGATGTCAGGTAAAAAAAGAAAATTCCAAAAGAATACCCAAAGACGTTCTGAGCTGAGCAACAAGCTCTACGGTGGTCACTTCATTAGAACTTTTGGTGGCTCAGACCGTGAGACCATTGATGGTGCAAATACTCAAGCAAGTATTCCTCAAGCTCTTCGCCTTCTGAATGGTTCTAACGAAGGAATGCTCATCAATCCAAATCAGGCCCTGGGAAAGGTTCTTAGGGAAAACTCTAAAAAACCGGTCAAAGTCAAAGCAGAGATCATCTTTCTTTCTATTCTTGGTCGGCGACCAACTTCAACAGAAACAAAGTTAATCATTCAAGATGTTGAAAAAAGAAAAGGTCCAGCTATGGCAGACTGGGTCTGGGTGCTTCTCAATTCACACGAATTTAGGAAAGTTTAAGATGAGCCAAGATATAAGTCGAAGAAGTTGGCTTTGCTCAGCAGCAGGAGCTGCTCTAGGCTTAGGTATCACATCCTTAGACAAAGGCAACCTCCTCGGTGCTGCATGGGAAGAGAATCGGGCTGTCCGGGAGCCACGAGCCCGTTCAGTTATTTACCTCTACATGGGCGGTGGAATGACCCATGTCGACACCTTTGATCCCAAGCCAGAAAATAAAGACGTTCAGGGTCCACTAGAGGTGATTGAGGGGGCTACTTCCGGAATGCGTTTTGGACAGCACATGGTTCGAACGGCTAAACAATCCAAAAATCTGTGTGTGATCAACTCGATGTCTACGACTCAGGGTGCCCATGAGCAGGGAAATTATTTCATGCACACGAGCTATGAATTACGAGGCACCATCCAGCATCCCAGCCTAGGCTCTTGGGTTTCTCGAGAGCTTGGGAGAAGAAACCCAGAACTCCCAGCTTCGGTTCTCATCAATGGTGGGTCTGATCACCCCGAAAGAGGGTACTTTGAAATGGAGCATCAACCTTTGCGGGTGGACAATCCAGAAGATGGTCTTAGTCACTCTAAACGACCAAAGTATATCGCAGAAAACCGATACCAAACGAGACTCGACCTTTTGAATCGATTCAACGCTGGGTATGAAAAGAAAAATCCAACTTCAGCGGTAAAAGACTATAAAGAATCTTACAACGCTGCACTGAAATTGATGACGAGTCGAGATTTAGAAGCTTTCGACCTATCCAAAGAAAATGAAATTTTGCGAGAGGCCTATGGCAAAAATGATTTTGGTCAAGGATGTCTGTTAGCTAGAAGAATGGTTGAAAGGGGTGTTCGTTTCGCAGAAGTCCAACTAAATGGATGGGACTTTCACAATGATTGCTTTGGTCGATTGGATGAACAGGCTCCTATTCTCGACAATGCTCTTGGCACGCTTTTGGAAGACCTCGAGCAAAGGGGAATGCTTCAAGACACGATGGTGGTGTTGGGAACGGAATTCGGTCGGACTCCTGATATTAATAGTCGAGAACTGGGCCGAGATCACTTCCCCAAGGCCTTCAGTTGTTTGGTCGCGGGTGGTGGCGCCAAAGGCGGGCATGTCCATGGCAAAACGGACAAAGATGCAAAAAATGTCATTGAAGGTTCTGTTGGCCCAATGGACCTCAACGCGACCATTGCCTATGCAATGGGGTTGGACCTCAACAAGATCATATATTCTCCTTCTAAGCGACCCTTTCAGGTCGCCCATAAAGGCAAACCCGTATTGGAGCTTTTCGGATGAAATTGATTCCCCTTTTCTTTTTATTGGTCACACCCCTGTGGTCTAATTTCGAAGCTAAAGTTCTTCCAATCATTAAGAAGTCCTGCGTCGAATGCCATCAGCCCCATATGAAGCGAGGTAAAAAAAAGGATGCCAAAAGCGGCCTTCGCCTCGACAGTGCTTTTGGAATTTCCCAGGGAAGTGATGACGGCGCGGCGATCGTTCGTGGCAAACCCAGCGAGAGTCCTTTTTATACACTCGCGGCTCTAGACCCTGATGACGATGACATCATGCCACCCAAGGGAGATGCCCTTACAAAAGAAGAGCTTCAGATCATCAAGACATGGATTGAAAAAGGAGCTGACTTTGGCAAGTGGCGTGGTGTTAACAAGGCTGAGCCGCAATGGCCTAAAGAAGCCAAAGAAATAGAAAAGAAACGTAAAGAAATCCCAGCTCTTCCTCAAAAGGCGAGTTATGATTTTAAGAAGCTGCCCTTTACGGTAAGACCCATTGCTGCAAAAAGCCCTTACTTAGAAGTCGAGCTTCGAGGTAATGGAGAAAAAATAAAATCATCTGATTTGAGGGTTCTTTCTCTTTATGGCGACAACATCGTAAGAGTCCACCTTGAAAAAATAAGCTTAGATACTGAGGCGATGAAGAACTTGGTGAAAATCAATGCACTGGAGGTATTGAGTCTGACAAATTGTGACTTACCTTCACTCAAAGCCCTTCCCAAGCTCAAGAATCTTCAAGCCTTAAACCTCTACGCTTCTAAAGCCCCTCAAGGGCCCGATCCTAAGAATTGGAGTGGGTTAAAGCATTTCACTCCTTTGGGAATTTAAAGCTCCTTCACGAGTTTGTCTTAAAGTCCAGGCCCACAGAGGGGTCGACTGCTGAATCTTTACAGCAGAGAATTTGGCTAAGCATTTTAACATTTTCGTCAGGTGTGACTTAAGGGAAACGTTAAATTTGGCTCCTAGGAAGACGATGAGTTAGCATCACCGAAGGCGAACCGTGGATCAATAGAAGGGCAGGCGTTTTAATGTCTTAAAAGAGTGGGCGAGATGAGTTGTGGACTATGTTGCCCTCTTCTTTTCGAGATGATTTAGCTCATGATTAAAGTTAATGAGTACTTCGACGGTCAAGTCAAATCCCTTTCTTTTGATACGCCAGAAGGGCCAGCCTCGGCGGGAGTGATGTCGGCGGGAGCTTACACGTTCGGCACGAATTGTGTTGAGATCATGAAAGTCGTCGAAGGTGTTTTGAGTGTTCAACTACCTGGCCAGAGTGACTGGGCTGATGTTAAAGGCGGAGAAGAGTTCAAGGTTGAGGCCAATGTTGAGTTTAATGTAAAATGTGAAGGCGATGTTTCATACGTCTGCCTTTATCGGTGAAGCTTTTACTGACCTAACCTGACCCAATAGGCATGCTCTGCCGTTTCCAAATGTGAATTTGGGGGCACAAGCCTTAAGCCCAATCAGTAATTGCATGAGGGCAGTCGGTGGTTTGCAAATTGACGTCAAGGCAACCTTGAAGCAGAACTCTTCTGTGAAATAATGATGCTGGGATAAGCTATATGCCACTGATGAGGAATGGATAAAGATATGGATCATCAAGAATATGAGCAGTGCAAAGTAGAACTCTTAAATGCACTGACTGATCGAAGCCACCCATGGAGAATCGTTTCATTTTCTAATGTAAGCTTAAAGGGTGAGCCAGTTAATCGGTTCGTTGTTCTGAGAGACGTAAAAGGACACGATCTCGTATTCTTCACAGATATTCGAAGCAACAAAATCGAAGCCATTGTTCAGCGGCCTATGATATCGTTATGTTTTTATCATCCCGACAAAGAGATTCAATTGCAGATCAAGGCAAAAGCGACTCTTCATCATCAAGATGATGTGACACTAAGAGAGTGGGAGGAGATGTCTGCGGGAAGTCGAGTCTGTTATCACATGGTTGAGGAACCAGGAGAGGTTCTTGATGAACCATTTTTCCTAAAACCAGATAGCATGACAATTGAAGAGGCTTATGAATATTTTGGGGTCGTTCATTGCCGCTCAGTAGAGTGGGAGATCCTTAAACTTAATCGATCAGGAAACCAAAGAACAAGAATAAAGATTGATGAGAAAGGCGGAGAGGTGATCGATCATCTCGCACCATGAAGGTGATTGTTGAATGAATTCAAGCGCGTCATTGAACGATATTTTATCGGAGCTCCAAACATCTTACCCCGACTGTGGTGCTCTTAGTTTGTCTCCGGCTGAACGCTGGGACGATGGAAGTATCGTTGGAAATGGCAGTCAAGGAGCATTAGCATTTGGGCGAACTGGCGCAGAAGAGCTGGTACTTAGCCAAGAAGAGCTTTTTTTGCCTTTGTTTCCTTTTAGCGGTTACCTGCCAGTGAAGGAACAGTATTCAGAGATTCAGCGCTTAGTTATAGAGGGGCAATCCGCGGAGGCACAGGACCTCATTCGGAAACTGAAGGTCGAAGGAGACTTTCAAGACTACAATACGACAGACCCTTTTGTTGGAGCCTGCTCTCTAGATATCAAAATGGCAAAGGTCGATGAGTATACTAGATATATTCGGTCAGTTGATTTCACGACGGGAGAGGCTTTGGTCGCATGGGGAGAGGC
>Ga0066605_10002824_pt1 | contig 10845 bp, 8 predicted proteins | sample SaaInlLV_DNA_10m_FD_60385 | JGI IMG/M metagenome (GOLD analysis project Ga0066605, IMG submission 60385) | Marine microbial communities from expanding oxygen minimum zones in the Saanich Inlet - SI075_LV_DNA_10m | ecosystem: Environmental > Aquatic > Marine > Unclassified | place: British... | reverse complement strand
CCTTCACTGCAACAGTGCCACTAGCTTTATCAGCAGGTCCCATCAAATGTAGAAAGCGCCCCCCCCTCAAAAGTCGGATGCCGTCTTTCGCTAATGAGCGTTCAAACGTCTCACGCCGGGCTAAAGTATCTTTCCACAAAATCGGCTCAGTCGCATGGCGCGATTGAGCGCGACTCGCCGCGTCAGAACTCAAGCCAGTATGCTCGGCGACCATCGCAGTCGACCAATCCGCAAAACCTTCGAACAGGTAACCCTCAGCCTCACGCAGCGCATGGGCGCGGCTCAGAATAAAGTCGCGAGAGAGCCCCGTGACCTCGATCCAATCATTCCCTGAGCAATGAAAAGTCTGAGGCTGGTCCAGCAAGCCCGACTCTTGCGGCACAGCCAGCAAGCCGCCGTTCTCCGCAACCAAGGGAGCAAGCGTGCCCAAGCGATGCGCCAAATCCTTCATTTCAGGAACGGTCTTACTCGAATTGAGCACCAAAGGGATCTTCAGCGCCTGTAAGCACTGCAAGGCTGGCCTAGCAGCTTGCCAAGAATAGGAATCATCTAACAGCGAACCGTCGAGGTCCGTCACGACCAGCAGTTTCTTTTTCGCAGGCATCGCTACAAAAATTAAACTAAGACTCTTCTGAACGCACTGCAATCGCGCCCAACTCACGCGGCTCTACCATCACATGCCAACAAAACTTAGACAGCTCACAAAGCCATTCAGTAAATTCGCTATAGTGTGTTCGGAGAATAATAAGCGCAGCATACATGATGTAATGTCATGCAGGAATGATGCCAATTTGAAGATCAACCAAAGACTTGCCCTCGCAGATCTTAAATCACTGCCTAATTCCGCTGATTGATCTCAGTATCACGCCGACCTTCGGCATGCGCACGCCGACCCTCAATCTGCCAAGTACATCTCAAGGCGTTGCACCGCCACAGACGACCTCAGTAACACTTTAAAACTTCACATCGCCAGATATTACAGTTCGCCCCTTATTTATCAATATCAAGCAACGCTCGATGACGACTGTGTGACCGATTGTGCGCTGAAAGCCCTAGACCTGAGCCGGATCGACGAATTGCAACGAACCGTCTTCCTTCAAGCGACGATAATAGCACCCCGAGCGTGCGTTACCCGCTTGGTTCTTAGTGTGGCAGGCACCTTTTCCTGCCGGAGTGACAGAATACAAAATAGAATTTTGCTCACAATTGACACGAATATCTTCAATTTTAAGATAATCCCCACTCGTTTTACCTTTGATCCACAATTCATTGCGACTAGTACTCCAAAATGTCGCCATGCCGCACTCGAGCGCAGTCTGAAGGGCCAATTCGTTTGCATAACCAACGATCAGCACTTCGCCGGTCTTGGCATCCTGCGCGATTGCCGGCAGCACATCTGCGCCGCAATTTGCCACCTTACGCAGCTTGGTAAAATCAAGATTGAGGACTGCTCCCTGTTCTAATTCTTCATGTGTCATACCTGTGGAGTAAGCTCTCACAAACGCCTGAGTCGAGTTTCGAATTTAAATTCTGTATGGTTGTAAAATGAAGAATTCATACATAAATACTGATTTTCCCTTTCAATTCAATCCCATCGGGCCATCGTACAACTTTCACTACAGCAAGAACTCGGTGCACAAAGCACCTTAAACACATACAATCATGAACACCGCCACCACATCTCGAGCTGAAATTCTATCCCAAGCTGCCAACGAAGCTCGTGGACTTGCGATCGATGCGATCCACGCCTGCAGCTCTGGCCACCTCGGCCTACCACTCGGCTGCGCAGAAATCGGCGCCGTCCTATTCGGCGACAACGGACTCCGCTATAATCCCGCTGCACCAAAATGGCTCAACCGCGACCGCTTCGTACTCTCAGCTGGCCACGGCTCGATGTTTGTTTACTCATGGCTGCACCTTGCTGGCTATGACCTCTCTCTAGAAGAAGTTAAAAACTTCCGCGTGCTCGGCTCCGAAACACCCGGCCATCCAGAATTTGGTGACACAGTCGGCGTCGAAGCCACCACTGGCCCACTCGGCCAAGGCATCGGCAACGCAGTTGGCTTTGCGCTGTCCGGCAAACGCGCCGCAGCACAGTTCAATACTGCAGACCACACCATCTTCGATCAACACATCTTTGCACTCAATGGCGACGGTTGCCTACAAGAAGGTGTCGCCAAAGAAGCCATCGCTTTCGCTGGGCACAACCAGCTCGACAACCTTATCCTCATCTATGATTCCAACGACGTCACGCTCGACGCCATGGCCACACAGTCGCAAAGCGAAGATGCCGAAGCTTATTTCATCTCTCAAAGCTGGGATGCGATCACCATTGACGGTCACGATCTGACTGCGATTAAGGAAGCCATCGCTCAAGCTAAGTCCAATGACAACGGCAAGCCAACAGTCATCATCGCGAAGACCACAATCGGCAAGGGCATTCCTGAAGTTGCCGGCACAGCAGCCGGTCACGGCGAAGGCGGCGCAAAGTTCGCCACTGAAGCTCGCAAGGGGCTCGGCCTACCGGAAGAGACTTTCTTCGTATCTGAAGGTGTCCGTGAACACTTCGCTGCACAAGCCGAAGCAGGCAAAGCCGCCTTCACAGAATGGGAAGCAACCTACGCAGCATGGAGCGCAGCAAACCCGGCACTGGCTGCTGAGCTCGAAGCATCCGTCAAAGGCGAGATCCCTGCCGATCTCGTTAGCCGCATCCCAGAATTCGATGCTGGTACTGGCTCAGCAACACGCGCCTCCGGTGGCGTGGTCATGCAGTCCCTTGCCAAGGAAGTGCCACAAGTCATCACTGGTTCCGCTGACCTTTATGGTTCTACCAAAAACTACATCAAAGACGGCGGCGACTTCTCCGCCGAAAACTACGGTGGTCGCAACATCTGGTTCGGCATCCGCGAACACGCAATGGGCGCAATCTGCAACGGCATCGCGTATGACGGCCTATTCCGCCCAAGTGGCGCGACCTTCCTCGTCTTCGCGGACTACCTTCGTCCCGCGATCCGCCTTGCGGGGCTCGCCAAGTTGCCGGTCACTTACATCTTCACGCACGACTCTGTTGGTGTCGGTGAAGACGGCCCAACGCACCAACCCGTCGAAACAGTCAGCGGCCTGCGCGTGATCCCGAACCTTGACGTCATTCGCCCATCTGATGCCGAAGAAACCGCAGCTGCATTTGCAGCCGCAACACTTCGCACAGATGGCCCGACCGCATTGATCCTCACTCGTCAAAACATCCCTGCGAATGACAGCATCAGCATCGCAGATCGTCGCGAAGGCACCCTCAAGGGTGGCTACATCGCGAAGCAAGAATCTGGCGCCCTGAAACTCATCATCATGGCAACAGGCTCTGAAGTGCAACACGCACTCGGCGCAGCGGATCAACTGGGTGACGGCGTACGCGTCGTCTCTCTCCCTTGCTTCGAGCGCTTCGAGCGCCAACCAGCAGACTACATTGAAAGCATCCTGCCACTTAGCTGTTCCGCACGTATTGCCGTTGAAGCAGGTGTCTCAAGTACATGGGGCAAGTATGTCGGCCTCACCGGCAAGACAGTCTGCATCGATCGCTTCGGTATCTCTGCTCCCGGCGACACCGTCATGGTCGAGCTAGGCATGACAGCTGACAACGTCGCAGCCGTCGCTAAAGAACTACTTTAATTAGTAGCCACGCTTTGAATACAACAGGCCGTCCACATGGGCGGCCTTTTTTGTGTAAGAGGTAACAACTGTGGCGTGCGAGCTTGCTCGCGCCCCGCACTCTAGCGACACTGGCCTGCTCTCAAAAATAAGGTGAAGAGTTATTTTGTTGAGATATGTATTCCAACATGGAAGGACCGCGAGCGGAGTGTGGGCGACTCGCCCACGTTCATCCTGTGTTGCTGCAAAGGAGGGCGAGTCGCCCTACCTCCTTTAGCCTTTTCCCGCTAATCGACCATGAACCTAAAAAAAACGGTCGTTTAGACCGAGCGCTTCGAAAAATGGTGTGAGCGAAGAGGTTGCCTGAGGCTGGGCCTGACCTCTTCCTTTTTGCACATAAGAAAGCCCCCGAGAAAAAATCCACGGGGGCTTCGAAAATGGAGCGAGCGAAGAGGTTCGAACTCTCGACATCCACCTTGGCAAGGTGGTGCTCTACCAATTGAGCTACGCTCGCTTGTTGGAAGAAGTCGCAGAGAATTGTAAATTAACGCCTGCTGTCAATGCGTTTTCATGTAAAATTAATCTCCGAGATCTAAATCCATCGTCAACTTGCGGCGTACCGTATCAGGCAAAGCAACGAGGTTGTTACCGCGCAGCGCAGCGGCGAGATCATCGTTCAGCAAGACACGAAGCGCCTTCTGCGCGCGCGCCTCGTCGCGCTCCTTGTACACGACATAAAAAGCCAAGCGAATTGGATAGTCGCCATAATGCACATTATCTTCCGTAGGGCTAAATGCGGGGCCATCGACCTCACTAGAGATCATCAATGATTTGACTTCTTTACTCTTCGGCACACGGGGCAAAATCGCGATTGACGCAGCATCAGACACCAGCGAGCCCTCAAGCTCAGAGTCTTTCACCGAAGCCACTGTCGTCTTCATCTGCCCACCCCGGAGGACAGAAAACTTAAACAACTCGAGCGAGATACTTTTATCATTTTGCCCAGCCAATGTTTTGATCGAACGACTACCCCAACCGGACAGACCTAAGTCGCCCCATGTGGTGTAGTTGGATTCCTCATTCGCACCGAAAATACCACCGAGACTTGCTAGACTAATCTCATTAATCGGATTACTTTGATTAACCGCAATCACAGCAACATCATATGCGAAAGGAAAAACCCGAAACTCCTCACGCGGCAGATCAGTATTGTTCGGTACCGCGATAATCGCTAAATCAATTTCATCCGAGCGCAAACGCTCTAACGCTGGCAAACTACCAATGTTGTCGACCCTGAATTCGATCGAGTGCTCCTCTCCACTGATTTGAAGCGGCTCAGTGATAAAGTCTGCCAAGAGGTCGGAAGCAGCAATACGAAATTGCCTGGCACTCGCGGGCGCCACCACAGCGGTAGCCAAGATAAAAAGCAAGAGACGTAAGGGCATAATTAAGGGTAGGTTTTGGGAGTATAGAATAAAAAAGAGCCTCAATAAAAAAAGCCGCGACCCGGGGCAGAGTCAAACTCTAAGCTGTCTAATCACAGGTCGCAGATTTAAATGGTAAGTGTCGGTCAGATTTTTGCTGGGAAAACGACCATCCACGCCTCATTTTTCAATGTCCAACTCTGGCCACTGGATCAATTTACGATGCAAGGTACGGCGACTAATCCCGATTAATTCGGCCGCCCGGGTGCGATTGCCACTGGCTTTAATCAGGGCATTACGCAGCAAGCGCTTCTCATTCTCTTCCTTGCTTAAGGTCGGACTAGAGACCACTGACTCTAGCAACGGTGAGTTACCCTCCACCAGCTGATACTTAGAATCGAGATCATATTCCGTCACCTCGCTGCCACGCTTGAGCACTACGTTATTTTCACAAAAATTACGCAGTTCGCGAATATTCCCAGGCCAGCGATACGCGCGAAGCACTTCTAGTGCGCCGACTGTTAAACGGACCGGTGCCACCCCATTTTCTTCGCTGAACTCCTTTATATAATGATTGAGCAAAATAATCATATCCTCCTGCCGATGACGCAGCGCTGGCAAATGGATCGTCACAACATTGAGCCGATAAAGCAGATCTTCGCGAAACTCGCCGCTCTTTGACATCTCGGTCAAATTACGATTGGTTGCGCATACTAAGCGCACATCGACTTTAACTGGCGTGGAACTGCCCAAACGCTCAAAACTGCGTGTCTCTAGGAAGCGCAACAATTTTACCTGTGTGGACGCATCGATCTCGCCGATTTCATCCAAAAACAAGGTGCCACCGTCTGCCGCTTCGAAGCGTCCAATGCGCCTTTCGGTGGCGCCAGTAAACGCGCCTTTTTCATGTCCAAATAGTTCGCTCTCTAGCAAATTCGCAGCCAAGGCCGCGCAATGTACTGGCACGAAGGGCTTGCGCGCACGGGTGCTGTTCTGGTGAATCGCCTGCGCAATCAGCTCTTTGCCAGTGCCGGTCTCACCTTCGAGCAGAACAGTCGCCCTCGACGGCGCCACGAGTTTGACCTTATCTAACACATCAGTGAGACCAGGCGAATTACCGACGATCCCACCAAAACTATATTTCTTATCCAAACGCTCATGCAGCTCAACATTCTCCGCCTCAATGGTGCGAGACTGCAGCGCTCGCTTAATAATAATCTCAAGCTTTTCCAAGCTCACTGGCTTAATCAGAAAGTCAAAAGCCCCGCGGCGCATCGCTTCCACTGCAGTCTCCACATTGCCATAAGCGGTCATCATGATGCAGATCGGGCGATTCGGCAGTTTAATCGCCCGATCGATCACTGACAGGCCGGATTTACCTGCCATTCGCAAGTCAGTCAAAACTACATCAAACGTCTCCGCTTCCATCAAATTAAATGCCTCTGCTGCCCCACAAGCCATATAGACCTCGTAGTCGTCTTCCAAAGCCAAACTCAGGCCCTCACGGGTGTTTTTCTCATCATCTACAATTAAGATCGTTGCGGGCATGTGAGACAATAAGGCACAACTTATGTTAAAATGCAATTTCTCAATCTTTTTCTGTGAAACCTCTTGCACGATAGTTTGTCTTTGATCTCCTGCATTTGGAAGTTTTTTTCAATTTTACAACTATGAGTACAGAATCTGCGACTACTACCCTCCCTACCAACGAAGCCCTCGAGGCCGCGACTGCGTGGATCCCCACGTTGCGCCAAGAGATCGGCCGCGTCATCGTCGGCCAACGCTATTTAGTCGACCGACTAATGGTCGGCTTGCTCGCCAACGGACACGTGTTGCTCGAAGGCGTACCAGGCCTAGCTAAAACCTTGAGTATTCGCACTCTTGCCACTGCCACCGATGCCGACTTTAAGCGCATTCAATTCACCCCCGATCTCTTGCCTGCCGACGTGATTGGCACGCTGATCTATAGCCCCAAAGATAGCACCTTCCATACACGGAAGGGACCCATTTTCGCCAACCTCGTGCTAGCCGACGAAATTAATCGCGCACCTGCCAAGGTCCAGAGTGCGCTACTCGAAGCGATGCAGGAGCATCAAGTGACGATCGGCGACACCACCTACCCGCTGCCAGAACCTTTCCTTGTCCTCGCTACCGAGAATCCGATCGATCAAGAAGGCACCTACCCGCTGCCAGAAGCACAGGTTGACCGCTTTATGCTAAAGCTCAAAGTCGGCTACCCGAGCAAGTCCGAAGAGCGCGAAATCCTCGACCGGATGGCTTCGACCGATCCGAATCTAAGCGTCGATGCAGTCACCACACTGAATAACATTCGTGAGGCGCGTCAACACGTCAACGGCGTGTTCGTCGACCCCAAGATCCGCGACTACATCGTCGATCTGATCCTCGCCACACGTAATCCAGAAGATTTTAAGCTTAAGCTCGGCCAATATATTCAGTTTGGGGCGAGCCCGCGTGCCACGATTAGTCTCACCCTCGCCGCCAAGGCGTGGGCCTTGATGCAAGGTCGTTCCTACGTAATCCCACAAGACATCAAAGAGATCGGCATGGATGTGCTACGACACCGCGTGATTCCGAGCTATGAGGCCGAAGCGGAAGAGATCACCAGCGAAGATTTGGTCGCATCGATTTTCGACGCCGTACCAGTGCCTTAGAGAATTAGGATTTTTTAGGAATCACCCTTCTCAGCTCTCAAGTCCCAGCTCTCAGCCCCCAATAAATGACTCCGGCAGATATCATTAAAAAAGTGCGCCGCCTCGAGATACGGGCACGTCACCTAGTGACGGATTCCGTGACCGGCGCTTACCACAGCTCGTTCAAGGGCCGTGGCATGGACTTTGAGGAGGTGCGCGAATATGAAATCGGCGACGACGTGCGCACGATTGACTGGAATGTCAGCGCCAAAATGGATCGCCCCTTTGTCAAAGTCTTCCGTGAAGAGCGCGAAATGACGCTGATACTGTTAATCGATTTAAGCGCATCGGGCATCTTCGGCTCCGTCGAGCAAAGCAAGCGCGAGCGCGCGGCAGAGATCGCCAGTGTGCTGGCGTTTACCGCCACACAAAACAACGACAAAGTCGGCGTGCTACTTTACACCGACGAGGTCGAGCATTACATCCCACCCAAAAAAGGACGCCGCCACATCCTTCGCTTGATCCGCGACATTTTATTCTTCGAGCCCAAAGGCCGCGGCACTTCGCACCAGGTCGCACTCGATTATCTCAATCGTGTGCAACGCCGCAAAACCGTCGTATTTCTGATTTCCGACTTCCTCGACGAATCGCAAGCCACTGGCATCTTCGACACCCTCGCGCTCAACAATCAACGCCACGACTTGATCAGCATTGCACTCAGCGACCCTCGCGAATGCGAGCTACCACCAGTCGGCTTGATCACCCTTGAGGATGCCGAAACCGGTGAAATGGTCGAAGTCGATACCAGCAACAAACACACGCGTGAGCGATACGCGACTCTTGCCGAGAAGCGTCACAACAACTTTAAAGCTCAAATGCGCAAGAAAGGACTAGATTGGATCCAAGCCCACACCGACCAGCCCTACTTACCCGCACTACGTAAGCTCTTCGCCCGCCGCGCCAGCCGACACTAATGCGAATCCCTCATTTTAACTTACCGCTAGCTCAACTGCCGGCGCAAACACCGCAGCTACCCGACCTCCCGCCAGGTCCGTCGCTTGATCGTGTGCGCGGCCCCATCGAAATTCCACCCTACGAGCCATGGCAAATCGGAGTGATGCTTACCCTCGCCGTGCTCGCGCTTGGATTGCTCATCTGCGGAATGGTTCGATTCATTCGCACACGCAGTGACCGCACACAAACTGAACTGCCGCATCTCATTGCCATCACTGAGTTAAATACAGCTGCCGAACTCACCAAAGAGGACGATGAACGCTTTGCCGTGCTCAGCTCACTGGCGCTGCGCCGCTACTTTGAAACTGGCAAAGGTATCGCCGCGCTCGGCCGCACCTCACGCGAATTCCTGCACGCATTGGATGGGCACCCGCAAATTAACCTTGAAGCACGCAGCTCACTCACTGAATTCCTAGAGCACTGCGACCGCGTCAAATTTGCCCAAGCTTCACTCACCGCAGGTGAACGGAGCGCACTCACCCAAAGTGCCACGGCCCTCATCGCCCAATTTGAACAAGCCGTCGAAGCCACACCACAGCAGGTCCAGCCACAATGAGCTTCTTTCAATTTCAGAATCCAGAATACTTCTTCTTACTGCTGCTATTGCCGCTCATCGCCTGGTGGGCAGGACGCATGGGCCCTGAAGCTGCGATGCGTTTCTCCAGCATTCAACTCGTCAAAGCAGTCAGTCGCTCACGGCGCAGCCTCCCAGGGAAGTTTCTATTCGGCCTCCGCATCCTCGCACTCGCCGCATTAATTACCGCGCTGGCTCGGCCACAAATGGGCAAGATGAACGACACCACCGATGCGGATGGTATCGATATTGTGGTCACACTCGACCTCTCCGGTTCAATGCGCGCCCTCGATCTTTCCACCCGTAAAAACGTCGTCACACGTCTGGATGCGGCAAAAAAAGTGGTCCACGAATTCATTGATAAGCGCCCCTACGATCGTATTGCGCTGATCGCCTTTGCAGCAGATGCCTACGTCGTCAGCCCGCTCACACTCAACCACGACTGGCTGAAGAAAAACCTAAATCGCCTTGAGTTGGGCGAAATAGACGGTGGCGGCACCGCAATCGGCACTGCCCTCGGCGCCAGTGTTAATCGCCTGCGCGACCATGAAGCCCGCAGTCACATAGTTATTCTATTGACTGATGGCGAAAACAATTCAGGCACCATATCTCCGATTGGGGCAGCTGAAGCGGCCAAAAGTTACGGTGTTAAAGTATACACTATCGCCACCGGAAAAAAAGGCCGCGTGCCGATTCCCGAGATGACGCGCGACAACCGTGTGCTTCGCGACAAAGACGGTAAGCCCGTGTATCGCGGACGCGCCGAAAACTCAAACTACGACGAAGCCGAACTGCGCGAAATTGCAGAGATGACTGGTGGCCTCTTTTTCCAAGCGACCGAAGATGGCGACCTCGAACGTATTTACGATGAGATCAGCGAACTCGAAACCACCACCATCGAATTACGATCCTACGCCACCTTTACCGAATATTTTATTTGGCCAACTGCCCTCGGGCTCGCCTTCCTTGCCCTAGAACAACTCTTGCGCAACACGCGCTATCGCCGACTGCCATGACCTTTGAAAATCAGCTCTGGCTCACGTTCACCCCGCTCATTGTATTGCTATTTACGGGACTTTTCGCGTTTGGGTTGCGCCGTCGCGAAGCGTTACTGAGGCGATTTGCAGCCGCACGACTACTCAATCAGCTCACCGAGAAAGCGAGTCAACAACGCACACTTCTTAAAGCGAGCCTCATGCTCCTTGCCCTAGCACTAATCGGCGTCGCCCTCGCCCGACCACAATACGGAGTGGACTGGATTGAGCGCAAAGCACGCGGCCTCGACATCGTCTTCGTGCTCGACAGCTCCAAGAGCATGCTCGCCACCGACCTGAGGCCAACACGCCTAGATCGCGCCAAGCTCGCCATCATCGATCTGGTAAAACGCTTAGAGAGTGACCGCATCGGGCTAGTCGCGTTTGCTGGTAATGCCTTCCTACAAACCCCACCAACCCTCGATTATTCAGCTTTCCGCGAGAACTTAGATTCCATTGGCCAAACCAGTATTTCGCGAGGTGGCAGTGATATCGGCCGGGCC
>Ga0066605_10002816_pt1 | contig 10858 bp, 8 predicted proteins | sample SaaInlLV_DNA_10m_FD_60385 | JGI IMG/M metagenome (GOLD analysis project Ga0066605, IMG submission 60385) | Marine microbial communities from expanding oxygen minimum zones in the Saanich Inlet - SI075_LV_DNA_10m | ecosystem: Environmental > Aquatic > Marine > Unclassified | place: British... | reverse complement strand
CTTGCGATCGGTGAAGCTGCCCTGTTCGTCGCGCAAATTAACAATATTCGTGGCGATGCTCTGGTTGAGCCCCGATACTCGGGCCAGCAACGGTACCGAAGCCGTATTCACATCGACGCCCACGGCATTCACACAGTCTTCCACCACGGCATCCAACTGCCGAGCGAGTTGTACCTGGCTGACATCATGCTGGTACTGACCTACACCAATCGACTTGGGTTCAATTTTTACCAGTTCCGCTAATGGATCCTGCAGTCGGCGAGCGATAGAGATAGCGCCGCGTATGGTTACATCGAGATCCGGAAACTCGCGGGAGGCAAATTCTGAGGCGGAGTAGATCGAAGCTCCTGCCTCGTTAACCATGACCTTGCGACAGTTGAGGTCGGGGTTGGCATTGAACAGATCACCAACAAACTTGTCGGTTTCCCGGCCGGCAGTACCGTTGCCGATGGCAATGAGTTCGACCTGATGTTGACGGATCATATGCAGCAGTGTGGCCCCCGCCTCCTGAATGCGTTTCTGCGGCGGATTGGGGAAAATAGCACCGTGATCCAGAACTTTGCCATTGGCATCGATTACCGCAACCTTCACTCCCGTACGCAGACCTGGATCCAGTCCAATGGTGGCCTTCTGCCCAGCTGGCGCCGCTAACAGGAGGTCTTGTAGATTGTGGGCGAAGACTTCAATGGCGCATGCCTCGGCGCGCTCACGTAGTTGTCCCAGCAAGTCGGTTTGTAAATGGGTTAGTAACTTGACTCTCCAGGTCCAGCGCACGGCTTCACGCAGCCAGCGATCGGCAGCCCTTGCCTTGTCTTCGATATTCCAATGCTCAGCGATCATTGCCTCACAAGGATGGGCGTCGATGGGCTTTTCCTGTGCATGCATTACCAGATTGATATTGAGAATACCCTCGTTGCGTCCGCGGAACATCGCTAGCGCACGATGAGAAGGGGTCTTGGCCAGCGCTTCGGTATGTTCAAAGTAATCGCGAAATTTAGCACCTTCCTGTTCCTTGCCTTCGACCAGGCGCGAAGCAAGCTGCGCGTTATCCGTTAAAAACTGTCGTAGTTTGGCGAGCAGATCAGCATCTTCAGCGAAGCGTTCCATCAGAATTTGGCGAGCGCCATCAAGGGCTGCTTTGCTATCACTGATACCAGCTTCTTCGTTGAGGTATTGCTCAGCGAGTGCCTCGGGTATTTGTTGTGGGTCATTCCATAGCAAGTTGGCCAGTGGCTCCAGCCCTGCTTCTCGCGCGATTTGCGCCTTGGTGCGGCGTTTGGGTTTGTAAGGCAGATACAAATCTTCCAACCGGTTCTTGGTGTCTGCCTCCAGTAGGGACTTTTTCAGAGCGGGTGTTAGTTTGTCTTGCTCTTCGATGCTAGCCAGAATTGTACCGCGCCTGTCTTCCAATTCTCGCAAGTAATGCAAGCGCTCTTCCAGTAGTCGCATTTGACTGTCGTCCAATTCGCCAGTCACTTCTTTGCGGTAACGCGCAATGAAAGGCACGGTAGACCCCTCATCTAAGAGGCGTATCGCTGCATTTACCTGAGCCTCACGCACGGCGAGTTCTTCCGCAATGCGTTGGGAAATTGATCGAGTCATGTTTTATTTATCTTATTTAGATAGCGGCTGTACTAACTGCGTGGAGCAGCATTATGCGGCAGGGGGAGCGCTATTACGATATAGAAATTTAGCTATTTTTGTGCCAGCCACACCTGCCCTGGACAGCAGCAAGCGTGTGCCAACCCCGTCGTTTGCTATTGACGGAATTTTTTGACGGCGGTTAGCAACTGACGGCAGGTAATTTGCCCGATCAACTTTCCATTTTCCACCACAGGGCGCCTGCGCTTGTTCTTGGTCAGCATATCCTGTGCGATATCAACAATATCTTCGTCTGGATGAGCTACAACCAGGTTATCGGAGGCCATGTGTTCTCGCACTGGGCCAACGCTGGTTTTGTTGTAGGTGGCACTAAGCACCGCCCGCAGACAATCCAGCTCGGACAGAATGCCAACCAGGTTATTAGTATCGTCGACAACGCAAAGGCCAGAAATTTTATTGTCGATAATGATTTGCATGGCTTCAAGCATATTGGCGTCGGCTTTCACCTTCACCGGATGGGGCAACATATAATCGCGCAGACTTACGGAATGAAGCATAAATAACTCCTTGGTGTGGCCGAACCCCAGCCGCTTCCTAAAGTATAGACCCTAAAACTGCTATTAGAGACTGAGGCATGATTCCCAGCACTAAAATGCTGGCGATGAGCAAACAGGACAGGGCTTTGCCGGACCAGCCGGGAGAAAGCTCTATCGCGTCCTTGTGTTCTTCAGCGTGTTTTGTCATGTAAAAAACGACGCGCAGATAATAGTAAATGCTGATGCCGCTACCGATGATCAGTGCGGCTAATAGAATCCAGTTGCTGCCGCTGACGGCTGCACTGAAAATGTAAAACTTGCCGATGAAGCCAGCTGTTAAGGGTATTCCCGCCAGTGAAAGCAGCGCTACCAGCATTAGCCCTGCCAGCACAGGTTGGCGCCAGAAAAGACCGCTGACATGTTGCAGCTGCACTTGCTCTCGTTCTACACGCTTTTCATTGATCAAAGTAAGCAGACCGAAAGCGGCGAGTGTCGTTGCCGTGTAAGCGATCAGGTAAAAGGCGGCGGCTTCTATCGCGATGTCGCGGTTGCTTAGGTCCAGGCAAACCATAAACACAATCAGTAGATAGCCGATATGTGCGATAGAGGAATAGGCAAGCATGCGCTTGATATTGGTTTGTTGTAGGGCGAGCAGGTTGCCTGCGAGCATACTCAGTATGGCCATCAGTCCGGTAAGTTCTACCAGTCGTTCATAGCGGAACAGGTTCGCTTCCAGGAACAGCCTTAATAAGACGACGAACACAGCGGCCTTGCCTACTGAGGCGAGAAAACCACTGATAGGAGCAGGCGCGCCATCGTAAACATCCGGTGTCCACAGGTGGAACGGCACAGCTGATAACTTGAAGGCGAGACCTGCCAGAATCATGGCTGCTCCTGCCATCGGTAATGCAGCTCCCATATCGCTTTGTTCCAGCGCGGTGCCCAGCTCACTGAAGTGTAGGGTGCCGGTGGTGGCGTAAAGCAGAGCAAAGCCAAACAGAAGTGTTGCGGAAGCTGCGCCAGACAGGACCAGGTACTTGATTGCAGCTTCCAGGGGAAGTAATGATCGGTTTGGATAGGCGATAAGCGCGTAAAGAGATACGGAAAGCAGCTCCAACCCCAGCAGCAATGAAGCCAGGTGCACCGCGTAAGCTAATACACAGGCGCCCAGGGTGGCGAGAATCAACAACAGGAAGTATTCCTCTGGTTCATCCCCGTGATGTTGAATGTAATCCAGCGATAGTACGCAGGTGACGGCGCCGGCAAGCGTAAACAGGATGCAAAACAGCAGGCTGTAAGTATCAGCTTGCAGTAACGCACCCACCTGCAGGGGAGCCGTGTCGTTGGCGTAAAAACAGGAGGCGCTGGCCAGCAATAGCGACACTGTCGCCACGACGGCAGTGAGTCTGACACTCCGCAGAAAAGCGATCTGTAACATGACCGCGGTCGCGCCAAGGGCTAACATCAGCAGTGGGGCGATGGCGACAAACTCATTCATTATCACGGCGTGCCTCCAGGGATATTTCCAGCGAGGGTCTCGGGGACGTTGACGATCAGCGGTTGCAGTCCCTCAAGCACCGGTTGGGTGAGGTCAAATACAGGTTGGGGATAGAGCCCCAGCCAAAGCAGGGCCGCCATCATTATCACCATGGCGCCCATTTCCCTGCGGTCAAAGTCTTGTAGCTTTCGTTCCTCGTCTGGCTTGCCCTGAAAGGTTTTCTGCATCAACCAGAGTGAGTAAATTGCGGCCGTTATCAGGCCTATCGCTGCCGCGGCTGTCATCCAAGGAGAGACGGCGAACAGCCCGGCTAACACCAAAAACTCGGCAACAAAGTTGCCCATACCGGGCAAGCCGAGCGAGGCAACAGCGAAGAACATTGCGCATGCTCCCATGCGAGGTGCGTTATACCAGAGACCACCCATACGGTTCATATCTCGAGTGTGCAGCCGATGCTGCAGAGCCCCCGCCATCATAAATAGTGCTGCGGTGCTGACCCCGTGGGCCACCATTTGCATGATCGCACCCTGCAAGGCCAAACTATTCCAGGCGTAAAGCCCCAGTAACACGAACCCCATGTGGCTAACACTTGAATAGGCGACCAACCGTTTGAAGTCGCTCTGGGCGAAGGCGAGCACCGCTCCATAGATAATACCGACTGTGCCAAGAGTCATGGCAATTGGGGCGAATTGCATAGAGGCTTCTGGAAACAGAGGGATACAGAAGCGCAGCAAGCCGTACGCGCCAGTCTTTAGCAGGATTCCGGCAAGCAGCACACTGCCAGCAGTTGGGGCTTGGGTATGCGCATCCGGCAACCAGGTGTGAAACGGAAAGCCAGGTAACTTTACGGTGAAGGCAAGGAAAAAGCCGAGCATAGTGAGCATGCCAGCCTTGCCTGTTGGAGCGCTGCCGAGCAAGTCACCGTAGCTGAAACTGATGTCGCCATCACCTGCTCCCTGCACTGCCAATACGATAATCGACAGCAACATCAACAGGCCGGAAACCTGGGTGAAAATAAAGAACTTCATTGCTGCATAGCCGCGATTCTCGTGTCCCCAGATGGCGATAAGCAGGTACATGGGAATGAGCATGACTTCCCAGAATAAGAAGAACAGGAACAGGTCCAGGGCCAAAAATACGCCGATAACTCCGGTCAGCGTCCACAACAGGTTGGCCTGGAATAGACCGGGCTTGAACTCTATTTCGTTCCAGGACGAGACAATAGCAATAGCGCCCAGTGCCAGGGTCAGTATGAGCATTAGCAGGCTTAGGCCGTCCATACCAAGTTCCAGGCTGATTCCGAAACGAGGTATCCATTCATGACGACTGTAAAGCAGCCAGTTCTCGGCCTTGCTTGGCTCAGTGACCATATTGAAAGTATCAGCAGGAATGCCTGAAATGGTCGATAGCAACAGCAACATACCAAGGATAACCGTGGCCATTGCTATCCAGCGAGGAAGATTAGGATTGAAGCGCTCGCTTTGCCAGGCGACAACGCCTCCCGCAAGCAGCAACACAATGAGCTCCAGCATCATGGCGCGTTCCTTAGCATGACTGCGAGTAACAAAATGAGTCCCACTACCATGGTGGTGGCGTACCAGCGTAGCTCTCCATTTTGCAGAACTAGCAGACGATGATGTGCCCACTGGTTTGCGGCAACAATACTGTTGTAGATAGCGTCTACGGGTTCATTACGCATCCAGTAGGAGATTTTTTTATAGGGTGTGACCCAGAGGACGTCGTAGAGCTGATCTATCCGCCACCCGCTGAACCAGAAGTCCCGCAGGGCTCGGGCACCAGATGAAGCGACCATCTTGTCTACTGACAACTGACCGCCCAGGAACATCAGGTAGGCCAGTAGTAAACCCAAAAGTGGTGTACCAATGCTAATCCACTCCACCGCATGATTCACTGTGTGTTCAGCTGCGGCCGGGAATACGCCGGCAAGCGGCAAAGCGAACCAACCTCCTACCAGTGACAGTAAGCATAAAAGTAGCAAGGGCCCCGCCATTTTCCAACCCGGCTGCCGATCTGGCTCAGTCTTTGCCTCACCGAAGAAAACAATGAAGACCAACCGGAAACTGTAAATGCTGGTGAGCAAGGCACCTAACAGGCCTCCCGCCCAGAGCCAGGGCCCAATATCTTCCAAAGCCCAAGCTGAAAGCAATATGGCATCCTTACTGTAAAAGCCTGAAGTAAACGGCAGGGCAGCCAGGGCTGCAGAGCCGATGAAAAAGCTGAGGAACACGATTGGCAGGCGGGTTCGCAGGCCGCCCATGCGGAAGATGTTGTGCTCATGGTGTAAACAGTGAATGACTGCACCGGCGGCCAGGAACAACAGTGCTTTGAAAAACGCGTGAGTCATCAAGTGGAAAATACCTGATGCAAAGGCTCCCACGCCCAGAGCGAGGAACATGTAGCCAATCTGGCTGATGGTTGAGTAGGCGAGAATGCGCTTGATATCGTTCTGTGCGAGCGCTGTGAAACCCGCGATTAGCAGGGTTGCCAGTCCTATCCAGGCAACGGCTTCCATTGTGGGTGGGGCTAACAGGAACAATCCGTAAGTGCGAGCTATCAGGTACACGCCAGCAGTGACCATGGTGGCGGCGTGAATCAAGGCACTGACAGGTGTGGGACCGGCCATAGCATCTGGCAGCCAGGTGTGTAGCGGCAATTGCGCTGACTTACCCACTGCCCCACCGAGCAGCAGTGCGGTAGCCAGTACTGGCAAGGCGTCGCCTGTCTGCCATTGGCTGTTGGCGGCAATCATCATCGGCTGAATATCCAGGGTACCCAACTCGGTCAGGAGTAAAAACAGACCCAGCGCCATGGCGGTGTCGCCTATTCGAGTAACGATGAAGGCCTTGCGAGCCGCGGCACCGTTTGCGGGATCTTTATACCAGAACCCAACCAGCAGGTAAGAACAAACACCAACGCCTTCCCAGCCCAAATAAAGCAGTAACAAGTTGTCCGCCATCACCAGCAGCAACATGGCGGCGACGAACAGGTTCATATAAGTGAAGTAACGACAAATAGATTCGTCTTCCCACATGAACTCTATCGAATAAAGATGAATAAGAAAGCCCACGCCGGTGATGACGGACATCATAACGATGGTCAGGCCGTCTATGTAAAAGGCGATTCGGGGTGCAAAGTCACCGACGGACATCCAGGTCCAGAGGGTAAGCTCTAGCACCTGACCGTCAGCCAGAAAGTCCTTGGCCAACAAGGCCACGCAAATGGCGGAAAGTCCAACGCTGCCTGCACCTATCGTGGCCGCAATGTGTCTGGGCATGCGACCAGCACTCATGATCAACAACGTAGCACTGAGAAGTGGGAACAGCGGAATGAGGGCAATAGTATTCATATTATCCTCGCAACCTGTGGGCTTGGTCCATGTCCAGGGTCTTGAAGCGGCGCTGTATTTGCAATACCAGGCCCAGCCCGACTGCCACTTCTGCCGCTGCGACCGTGAGGATTAGCATGAAGATAATTTGACCATCTGCCTGTCCCCAATGCGCGCCGGCTGCTATGAACGCAAGCGCAGCTGAATTCAACATAACTTCCAGTGACATCAGCATAAAAATAATATTACGGCGCAGCATTAAACCGAACAGGCCGCAAATAAATAGTAAACCCGCGATTACCAGCACATGCTCCATTGGCACCATCAGGCCGTCCATTAGTGTTCTCCTCGGCGGACGATAAAGCGGCGCCCCAGGTGATAGGCACCTACTAGAGAGGAGAGCAACAGCATGGAGGCGATTTCTACCGCCAGTAAATAGGGACCAAAGAGCCTAATGCCAACGGCTTTTGGCGATACGGCATTGCCAGAGGTGACTCCTTGGGAGTCACCTAAAACCATGAGCATTTCAATGAGTAATAATGCTGCCATGGCGCCGGGAACAAACCAGTTGCGACCGGCAAGCCACTCGCGCTCTCGATCTTCACCGGTATCACCCAGGTTGAGCATCATGATGACGAACACAAATAAAACCATTATCGCGCCTGCGTAAATCACAACCTCCAGTGCGGCTGCGAAGGGAGCCCCCATGAGGAAGAACATCACCGCTACTGCTAGTAAGGAAACGATCAGGTAGATCAGGGCATGAGCTGCGTTGGCCCGGGTCAGCGCTGCCATGGTAGATGTCAGCGCTATTAAAGCGGCTATGTAAAATAGTGTGGCTAGCATGGCTCAGTGCTCTTATTCATGGCAGCAAGCTCTTCACGTCGATGGGTGTAGCTTCATTTTGTGCCTGGCCTTTATCTTTACCGGTAATAGCCAGACCTGCGACGCGGTAGAAGTTATAGTCGTGATATTTCCCCGTGCCCTCTATTTGTAGGTGTTCTTTTTCATAAACCATGCTGCTGCGATTGTATTCACACATTTCGAAATCGGGTGTTAGTTGTATCGCGTTGGTCGGGCAGGCCTCTTCGCACATACCGCACATGATGCAGCGGGAAAAATTGATGCGGAAAAATTCCGGATACCAGCGACCATCCTCCTTCACGCCCTGTTGCAAGGCAATGCAGTCTACAGGGCAAGCCACCGCGCAGAGGTTGCAGGCGACGCAGCGTTCTTCTCCATCGGGGTCTTTCGTTAATACAATGCGGCCTCGATAGCGAGGAGCCAGATAAGGTTTTTGTTCCGGGTATTGCACTGTTTCTGCCCGGGTAAAGCTGTGCTGCAATATTGTCCAAATGGTGCGCACCTGGCTCATTAGTGCCTTGAACATAACGTCAGCCCTCCATCCAGAGCGCGATCGCGCCGGTCAGCAACAGGTTGAACAGGGTGAGCGGTAACATGACCTTCCAGCCCAGGGACATCAACTGGTCGTAGCGTGGGCGAGGAATGGCAGCCCGCAGCAATACAAAAAAGCAGATCAGGCCGAAAACCTTGAGGCAGAACCAGACCACTGGTGGCAGCACCGGACCAAGCCAGCCACCGAAAAACAGAGTGGTAATCATGCAGCAGATCAGGATCAGCCCCAGGTACTCCCCCAACATGAACATGGCGAACTTCATGCCACCGTATTCGGTATGGAAGCCGGCAGTGAGCTCGTGCTCCGCCTCGGGCAGGTCGAAAGGTAGACGATGACTCTCTGCTATACCCGCAATCATGAAAGTGAAAAGTCCCAATACTTGCGGCACGCAGTACCAGATGTCTCGCTGGGCCTCGACAATGTCTCGCAGTGAAAAACTGCCGGTCAACATGACAACGCCCATCAACGACAAACCCATGAAAACTTCGTAGCTAACCATCTGGGCCGCCGAGCGCAGGCCGCCTAACAGCGCATACTTATTGTTAGAGGCGAGGCCCCCGAGCATTACGCTATATACCGCCAGTGAAGTCATTCCCAGAAAGAACAGTAGGCCGATGTTGATATCAAGGACGTATAAATCAGGTCCAAACGGAACCACCGCAAAGCCCAGTAACATGGCAACCACAATTGCCGTGGGAGCGAATACAAACACCAGTCTGTCGGCAAAGGGCGGTACCCAGTCGTGTTTGGTTAGTAGCTTGAGCATATCGGCAGCGACCTGGAGAACACCGAACGGGCCCAGTCGATTTGGGCCGTAGCGATCCTGCCAGACACCCAGCAGGCGCCGCTCGAACCAGGTGAGTACGGCTGCTCCGCCCACCGCGGCGAAGATAATCAATAGTCCAAAGCTGATGGTGCCTAGTTCAGTCATTGCCACTCCCGATTTCTGTGCTTCGGTCACTTCCGATCAGCTGTGGTCGACGACGCTTCCAGCCCTGGGCTTTTTGTAGACTGATATTTTCCCCTGGGGTCAGGTTGGCGGTGCCACTGTGGCCAGCGGCGTAGCCGATACAACCGGCTGCAATGCTATTGTTGATTTTGACTTCTAGGGTGGCCAGTCCGTCGTTCAGGTTCAGTCCATCGCCTTCGCCTACCTCCAGGCCAAGGGCATCATCAGCACGTATTTCAATGTAGCCGTCTTCGCAAAGCTCTGCGACTCCGAGGCTGAGTGCGCTCAGTTCTTCTGAACCAAAGATGCGATAGCGGGGTACCAGTTGCCACTGGCCCTGAGTGGGTGAAAATGCTGGTGGGTTCTCGCGTGGGCCTGACTCTTTGGCTTGGCTCGGGCCCAGTAAACGCATGCCCGCTGTGCCGCCTCGTAAGGGTCCGCCAACTTCTGACTGGAAACGGTGTAGCGACTGATTTGAATTCCAGCCCGGTGCCCAGACAAAAGGTAACAATGAGCCAGGCTGCGAACGATTTAACCCTTCCATGGTGAATGCCAGGGGTGATTCTTCATCGACCGGCTGCTTCGGTTCATGTACCGAGATATCTGCGCGCATTGCCGTGCGCCCGGAGTAACGATGAGGCTGGCGTGGAATTTTTACGCCCGCATTACGAAAATGATGGTCAGGTGCCGCCCCTGTGATGCCCGCCAGGTCGGCAATGTTGGCGGCACAGTCTCGGGTGATGTCATCGAAATGATGCAGGTCGGCGGCTGTTGAAAGTCCCAGTTCTTTGCTGCAGGCCAGCAACCAGACCCAGGCTGGCCTGCGCTCGCCCTTCGGCGCAAACACAGGGTAGTGTCGCTGTGCTCGGCCTTCCAAACTAACCAGCGTACCTTCTGTTTCGGCAAAGCTGGCCGCGGGGAGAACCAGACTGGCTGCGGAAGTGGTGCGGTTGTCCAGTCCGTCCAAAACGATAACAGTGTCGGCGGCCGCGAGCAGACGCTCGACTTCTGGCTCCGGCGCACGGTGATAGAGGTCGTTTTCCAGAATAACAAGGACATCGAAGTTGCCATCAGCAGCCAACTTGCCGAGGCAGGGACTATCAGGCCCCGCCAGCATCGCCTGACCTAGGCTGTTAGCCTCTGGCACCGTCAGTGTAAGCATGGTCTGCTGGCCTGACTGACAAAGTGCTTCTGCAACGTCGGCGGCTGTTTGCATCACCTCGGCGTTGCCGCAGCTGGTGCCTGAAATAATAAGCGGTCGTTTGGCCGCTCGTAACGCAGTGCTGATTGCTTCAACGTGCCCAGCAATTTCCGGCTCGAGATCTTCTGCTGCATGGCCTGAAATTGATGCGGCTACTGCTGCTCCCAGGCGCGCAATATTTTGAGGTGCCAGCGTTATGTTTTCCTCGGCTACATCTGCCAGTCGGGTGCTGCCAGTGGCTGCAATAAACAGTGGGCTAAGTTGATTCTGGGCCAGATTGCGAACAGCGGCATCCTGCCAGGACTCCAG
>Ga0066605_10002811_pt1 | contig 10867 bp, 6 predicted proteins | sample SaaInlLV_DNA_10m_FD_60385 | JGI IMG/M metagenome (GOLD analysis project Ga0066605, IMG submission 60385) | Marine microbial communities from expanding oxygen minimum zones in the Saanich Inlet - SI075_LV_DNA_10m | ecosystem: Environmental > Aquatic > Marine > Unclassified | place: British... | reverse complement strand
AGCGTTTTCTAGCCCTACCTTTAACACTAGTAAAACCTTTAATAACAACTTCATCTAGAGAAGAAGTATCTTCTTCTAAGATAACGTTGAGTAATTGTTTATCAGAAATCATTATTTCCTGAGTTTTATACCCTAAAAAAGAGAATACCAATGTGGCCTTTTCGTTCACTTTAATGGAAAAATTACCATCAATATCTGAAGAGGTTCCATTAGAGCTTCCTTTTTCTAATATCGATACACCAGGTAATAAGTCTTGTGCGTCTGAGACATTTCCCTTTATTGTTATTTTTTGAGAAAATACAAGTAGTGAGCATAATAATAATAATACGAAAATTAAAAATTTGTGTTTCATTTTTTTTTTTTTGTGATTAATCAAATATATAGATCTTAATTTTCCACTTTTTATTTTCCATACATTTAAATATTAAATTGTAATTCCAATTATTAATTCTGGAAAATATTGGAAATTATTATTATTAATTTAAAAAAGGCAATTCTTGTTTTTTACTCAAGAGTTGCCTTTTTATGTATAATCAATTGTTAAACTTGCTTAGTTTACATTTATTCCTTAATTATTTTCTTTGTGATGGTCTCTTTATTATTAGAGATTTTAACAAAGTAAGTTCCTTTTGAAAGTTTACTAAGGTCTAATTTTAATGCGTTGGTTGATTCTTTATACTTATAAGTACCAACTACTTTTCCTAAAACATTTGTAATTAATATATCTGAGTCACCTATTGATTTTTCAGAAGAAGGAATCACAATGTATAGCCATGATGCAAGAGGGTTTGGATATATTAAAGTGCTCTGAAGCAATTTTGGTGCTTCTTGTTTATTTTCACTGATACTTGACCTACTGCTTAAATTTCTTTTACATTTATTCACCCTTGCTTTCCATCCTGTTTTTGTAACAGAATTATCCGAAGTAAATACAACTGTTAAGGCTCCACTAGGATGAGTAGAAGTTATTTTTTCATCCATATGTTTACCAGTATATATTTTTTTACGATTAGCTTTATTAGGTTCGAGGCCGTCGTAAACATATAAAAAATCATACGTATTCTCAATATCAATATCGTCAAAACGAAGTACTACTTTTTTTCCTTTCTCAGGAATAAAAAAATAGTGTTGATTCTCATTATTTTCATAATTTTTATTTTCATTTTTATCCGAGTCTATAAATTCTTTTTCACAATTAACGAATGTTTCAATTGAACATTTATCAACCTTCGCTTTCCATCCTCTTTTTGTAATAGAATAATCCGAAGTAAATTTAACTGTTAAGGCTCCACTAGGATGAGTAGAAATTATTTTTTCATCCATATGTTTACCAGTATATTTTTCTTTAAGATTAGCTTCATTAGCTTCGAGGCCGTCGTAAACATATAAAAAATCATACTTATTCTCAATTTCAATATAATCAAAATGAAGTGCTACTTTTTTACCTTTTGTATCGGGTTTAAATACCGTAGTTTTAGATGCATAGTCTTCATAATCTCCTGAAATTCCACCTGAGTCTGCGTATTCTTCTTCACAAGTATTTCTAGATTGAATAATTTGAGGACCATCTACTTTGTTATATAGTGCTACATTTCTTGCCTTTAATATTAATTCTCCCTTAATATTAAAAGAAATATCATAGATAAATACCGAATATAAATCTTCTAAAAGAGTTGTTCCTTGTACCCATAAGTTAGGTACACCATCTAACGATTGAACCTGTATTTGTTTTGTACCACTAAAATCTCCTTGATCAATGGTTTGATTGTATTGATCGGGACCAATTACAAATCTTCCAGGCTCCCCATCTTTGTTTACTCCCATACTATATTCAATAGTCGGAGAATTTTTTGCTCCTACCTTTAATTTAGTTTTCACTTCCTCCATCTTTTCTGAATCTCCTTTTAAGGAAGAGGAGCCTGTATCAAAAGCAAACACAGTTTTAGAAGAATCAATTCCTGAAATTATTTCTCCACCTACTTTTACAGAATTTAACGCAGTACTCCATAAATAGGAAACGGCATAGGGATCTTTTGGGATCTCTGAATCAGAATAATTTTTTTGTTCTAAGAAAATTTTACTTTCTATGTCTACCTTTGTTTCGTCAATTTTGTCACTACCTATAATATAATTGCCTTTTTTTGTTTCTTTATCGTAGTAAAAAGAAACCGTTAATTTATTTGGATCAATAGTACCACTAGTTACTAAATCTACCATAATATTACTTATTCTATAATTAGGATCATTTGGCTTTCCGCCTGATGAGAAGGAAGGAATTGCTAAGGCACCGTCCCAGAGAAGTTCCTTAAACTGATCCATATTGCCTCCTGATGGTGGAATAAATTTTTCAATTAAATTGATCTCTCTAGGAAAAGCTTTCCTTGATGGATCTATTTTTACCAAATCAAATCCCAAGTTAGCATCAGATTTTCCCCATGGTCCCCAATCATGTGTAGTAAAAGTTCTATCTATCCATTTAAAGCTGGTGCTGATAGGATCAAATTGAGTATGGTTGTATTTTGTGCAAGCATCATCTGTGCATTGAGTAGAATTTACCCAATCATAATTTCCACCAGTATCTAAAGCTAATTTAAGCGTTTTAGTACTTCCTACTTTCATATTAGAAACCCAGTTAGTTGCACCGTTATTGGTAAAGGGGAGCTCCTCTATAGAGTTTTGAATCTGTTGGTATGCAAAAGTGCTGTTTTTAGATTTGCTAAAGTAGGCTCCTTCAGAACGAACTGCAGAATAAGTATAACATCTTCCAATAGCATGTGCAAGATTCATAGAAGAATTCATTTTGTAGTCAGAACCATTGTCTATAATTTCCCCAGCTAATGACATACTAAAAGAATTGACTTTGATAATTTTACCTTTAGTTGTTGTCGCAAAAGAATGAGAAATTCCTGAAAGTGAAAAAAAATACTTGTTGTTTATTGGTTGTTGCTGAATATATCCTTTTAGTTTGATAAGTAATTCTTCTTTCGTATTTGGATCACGATAATTATATGTTGCAGAAATATTATTCTTCTTTATATAAACAATATTTAAACCGGGGCGCTTATTAGAATCAAGCCAGGGTCCTATTAAATTATCTGATGAAATATTTACAGCTGGTGGAGAATACTTATTTATTAAGGGTGGAGTATCATTTATTTTTGTAAAAAATAGTGTTTCGCCCCTATTTAAAGGACCTTCACTTGTTCTCAAAGCATGGAATACTTCAAGTATCAGCTGTTTTTGTTTATTCATATACGCCTGACCTGTCATTGTAGAATTTGCAGCATCTCCTTCTTCATTCATTAAACTAATTGAAACTGCGGTAGCTTTTAAACTATCTATTGAGATATTGTTAGGTAATTCATTGGCGATTAAACTTGATGTTATAGTTCTACCATTTAATTTTTTTACATATGTTCCATATAATAATGAATTTATTTTAATTGTTTGACTGTTATCAGTAGTAGACCAAGTACCAATCAAATTGATATTTTTATCTTGCCCATACATAAAGCATTGAAGTAAACTAATTAGTAAAAAAGTGATTGTATTTTTCATTTGATTGTTTTTTTAAATATTTCTCCCGTTGAAATTTCGTTAGTTTCAATTCTATCTATGTCTGACTCTTCTTTAGATTTTGTTAAAAACATATTGATGCTATAAGAACCATCTCCAGAGGAGAATCCTGATAAAGAGATGTTGAAGGGGGGAACTTGATCTTTTGGTTTTTCTAAAGTTCCTACAAGAGACATTGCAAAAGTAAAATCTATTTCGGTTCCTTCTATAGGATATGTGTGATTTGCAAGATCAAAATCAGTTTGAGGTAAATAAGGACTTGCGGTTCCTGTAAAAGGAATGCTTTCACCTGACGACAAGGTGAAATCTCCAAAAACCTCATAGTACCTGAGTTCTGGGTAAGTGTTCCCTCTAGGAGTAAGCTTGGTAATATTTAATTTACTAATACTACCATAACTGTTTTGAGAATCTACTTTCCATTCTCCTTTTAGCAAATTTTCATATTGTTGATCTTTTGAACTCCCTTGTCCTGTTGGCTCTACAGGTGGCTCTACATCTTTCATAAAATCACATTCTTTGGTTGAAACAGTCGTAAATGATTGTGATTGCGGAAGGTTTCCTGGATTAAATATTCTCACATCATCAAATGGCCCGGGTGCAGAAATAACATTAAGTAAATTTAGTTTCTTTTCATTAGGATAATAATTTCCTGTCATCGATGAACTCCAATATTGCGAAGGATCATTAGGTTTTGAAATAAGTGTTCCCCAACCAATAGTATAAGTAATAGGAAAGTAAGTATCTAAACTTGGTGCTATCGGTGTTTTTCCTAAAATCCTATAGACTCCAACAGAACCAGTATCAGAACCATAGAACCCTTTAAATATTCCAGTACCAGTATCGTGTTGCGTAATTAATGCATGAGAACCAAAAATATTTTTAAAACATTTGTTAGTTAACCCCTGGGATTTTACAGAACTACTAGTAAAAAAAAAGAGTAAGAAAAGCCATAATAAAAATGGAGGTATAGCAATACGTGGTTTTTTAAAGTAAATTTTTTTTTCTTTCATAATTAGCGATTTTTTGAATTAATATTAAAGGTTAAATTATAAGTATTAGAATTTTTTTCACATTTTTTCCTGTATGATAAACAATAATGTATTTTAAATAACACTCCTTTGTTACAGACTGAGGACTTTGATTTGAGTAGGATATTTAAATGTGAATCATATTACGAATACCATAATTTTTTCATTTATTTAAGTTATTTTTTGATTAATAACTATTATAAATTTACTTTTATTAAATTATATATAATAATTTTTCGTATATTTAAATAGGATTTTGTAATTAAACTTACATAATTGGGAAACTAATGGAAAAGATATATAACCAAGACATAAATCAAACCTTGTTGTTGACAAAACAAGTATTTTTGACTTTGTTGAATAGCATGATTACCCAATTTAAATCTAGTAACACCCTTCATAAATACAAGGACTCACAATTATATGGGTTTGGAAATTATGATTTAGAAAAACCAAATTTAAAGAATGAATTAGAAACTATTTTAAAGGGGTATGTGAATGGTAAATACCTATATAATAAGTATAGAGAAGCAGCTTCAGGTAAGCCAATTATAAAAATTAGTAGAGAATATCAATCGTTGTTTTTTAAATATATAGACTATAAAAATATCTTTGAATATATTGGAAGTGATTTGTTTTCGTTAGAAGAAAAAAACAAACAATTGTTATTGCTTACTAATATAGAAACGATTGATGATCATTATTATATCTGTTATTATTATGGAGAAGATAATAAAATGATTAAAGGTCAAGTAATTATATATAATGGTTGGAAAACAATTGAAATTAAATATTTTTATAATCATAATAATAAAGATAATGTGGTATACTCTTTTGTTGGTACTATTAACCATAGCGAAGATTTTGTTCATTTTGATACGAAATATTTTGTTGGTTCCAAAAAAAATGAAGGTGCAAAATTTATATTTTTTATTGGAAAATCATCTCCTAGTGAAAGGCAGTACTTAATTGGTACTTATTCAGGTTTTGATAAATATGACCGAGCAATTGCGGGAAAAATGATTTTAAAAAAATTTGATTCAAAAGCTGAAATTGATATCGAGGTAAGTGATCCTTCTTTTGACTCAATTATTTGTCAAGAATTAAATAAAAATAGAATAGTAGTTGAAAGTAATATCAGAAAAAATCCTTTAACGTTTTCAAAGAAAAGTCCTTATGCAAAGGTTTTAATGAATTCGTTCGGAAACTATTCTTTCTCTTTTAAGTTAGATGAAAATATATTTGAACTAAAAGTAAAAATTGAAAAATATCATTACAATATTGTTAGTTTAAATAATTATATTGTGATCGAAGATGATAAAATTTCTCTGGTAAATAAGGGTCAAATATTAAATTTAGATTTTTCAATATCCGGAATGTTTCATTTACAAAAAGTATCTATTTATCTCAATGTTTTTGATTTGACAAATCATGATATAGAATCAAGATGTGATTTTATTGGCGTAGATATTAATAATAATATAGTTTCCGGAAAACTACTTATTAAAGTTCTTGACTGATTTTATCAATTACTTGGTTTCTTTATCTTGTTAAAGAAAATATTATAGATGGAGCTGGTCTACACCAGATTTTGGCATATTGTTGCAAAAAGCTGATAACTATTACTTTAGAATGCTTCAAGATTATGATACATTGATTGTATTATTATCTGCTATCAAAAGAAGTGCGATGTTAATTGCAGTAATGTTGGGTGGTATTTTTTTTTTAAAAAATAAACCTATAAGACTGATAGTCTATTTGGTATTTTATTCAATGTGTTATTAATTTTATGTGCAAAAAAAAGCTTCAATAAAAATTATTATTGAAGCTTTTTTTATTGATGTTTTCTTTTATGTATGCATTCCTCCGTCTACTGATAAAGTTTGACCTGTAATATACGAACTCATATCAGAGGCTAAAAACACACACGCATTCGCAATATCTATCGGTTGACCTCCTCTTTTTAAAGGGATTCCATCTCTCCAGTTTTGAACGGTTGCTTCATCTAGTTTAGTTGTCATTTCAGTTTCTATAAAACCGGGAGCAACAACATTACTTCTTATGTTTCTAGAGCCTAATTCTAATGCAACAGATTTAGAAAAACCGACAATACCGGCTTTTGAAGCTGCGTAATTAGTTTGCCCAGCATTTCCTTTTAAACCCACAATAGAACTCATATTAATGATAGAACCTGATCTTTGTTTCATCATTGGACGAATCACTGCTTTGGTTAGATTAAATACGGATTTCAAGTTCACTTCTATTACTTTATCAAAATCTTCTTCAGTAATACGCATTAATAAATTATCTTTTGTAATTCCTGCATTATTTACTAAAATATCAATGGTTCCAAATTCTTTTAGAACCTCTTTTGCTAATGCTTGAGCGGCATCAAAATCTGCTGCATTTGATTGATATCCTTTAGCTTTTACACCTAAATTTGTCAATTCTTTTTCTAAAGCGATTGCTGCATCCACAGATGAACTGAAGGTAAAAGCGATGTTGGCTCCTTGTTTAGCAAATTCAACAGCAATTTCACGTCCAATTCCTCTTGTTGCACCGGTGATAATTGCTAATTTATTTTCTAATAATTTCATAGTATCTAATTGTTTTTTAACCCGGCAAATATAGTAAAATAAAAAAACTCGTAATACAATTATGTGTTACGAGTTTTTATTTTTAATAAAATTTACTTCTGTATTTGATAGAAGTTATTATTGTTTTACTTCCATTTTATTGACATAATTGAATAAATAATCGATATCTAATTCTTTTATCTTTCCTAATTTCTTTAATGACTTAATATTTAAATCTTTCTTATTACCAATGACCATAACATTGTAGGATTCACCTTTGATATTTTTATTGAAAAATGCTTTTAAATCTTCCATAGTCATTCCCTTAATTGTATTATAGATTTCCTCTCTATTGTCTTTGTTAATTCCTAGTTTTTGCAATCTTTCATATGACCAAAAGATATTAGATTTAGTAATTCTTTGCGCTGCTATTTTTTTTAGGGTTGCTTCTTTTGCTGCTTTCAATTGCTTTTCTGCTTCTGGCATATTATTCATTAATTCCATCATGGCATTAACAGCTTGCTCTAATTTATTTGCCTGAGTCCCAATATATGCCATTACATAATTTGCAGATTCTTTCTTAGAAGCATTGCTATAATTAGCAAAAGCAGAGTAAGCTAAAGATTTAGACTCTCTAATTTCTTGAAACACGATAGAGGACAAACCGCTTCCAAAATAGCTGTTAAATAATGAGGAGACAGCAATATTTTCTGGTTTGAAAGGTTCTCCTTTTGCTAAAAAGAGCATTTCTGTTTGAACCATGTCGTAATTCGTAAAAAACACATTTCCTCCAGTCTCTTGTTCTTTATATTCTTTTGCTGCTGGATACTCTTTTAAATCTCCATAAATTTTATGATGTTTATTAAGTAATGAAACAGCGTTATTTGCATCTTTACCATAATAAAAAATTCGTTGTTTGAAATTCTTCATATCTTTCAAAAGAGCAACTAATTCTTCAGGGTTTATTGATTTTAATTCATCAATTTGTATAATGTCTCTCAGAGGAGAATCTTCTCCATATTTTCCATAGTTCATTAATCCATTTCTAAGAATGTTTCCTTTTTGGGTTTTTCCGTTTTGACGACCCTTATAAATTTTTTCAACATATTTATTATAGGCATCTTTATCTGCTTTTCCATTATCCCATAAGTGTTCTAATAATTCTAATCCTTTTGGTAAATTTTCTTTCAATCCGTTTAAACCAACATAAGTTTTATCTTTTGCTGAATATACGTAATAAGAAATACCTAATTTATAAAACTCTTTTTTAAGTTCTTCATTTGTATATTTATCAGTTCCAATGTATTCTAAATACCCTGCAGCTAATGATATTTTTTTATCATTATCACTCCCCATATCAAAAATGATATTCATATCGAATAAATCGTTTTTCTCATTTAAAATATAAGAAAATTTAATACCATTATCTGTTTTTGTTTCTTTAATAGCTGTTTTATAATCGACAAATTTAGGCTGTAGGGGATCCGATTTTTTTTTGTTAAAGACTTTGATATATTCAGAACTTTTTTCTCTATTTAACTTTACAGGCGTAATTCCAGGATTTGCAACTTTTACAATATTTTGGTCTTTCCCTTTTCTCTTATAAGTAATTACATAATTATCCTGATAAAAATTATTTGCAAAACTGACTAATTGTTCTTTTGAAATCTTTTTTAAATCATCTAGAAACTGAATTCTTTTTGACCAATTTTGATTATAAATAAATGCATTTACATAAGTATCTGCTAATGCTGAATTATTCTCGTATTGTCTTGTTTGGCTTAGTTTTAAGTCGTTTACAACAGCCTCAATCATCCATTCTTCAAATTCCCCTTTTTTTAATTTTTCAATTTGAGCTAATAACAACTCTTTAACTTCATCTAAAGACTGCCCAGATTTAGGAGAACCTGTAAAAGAGTGGTATCCATAATCATTCAAAAAAGTAGGAGAACAACTGGCTCTTTGAACTAATTGCTTTTGATTTAAATTTAAATCGATAATACCAGCATTTCCATTTGCCATAATCATATCGCACAATGTAACTAACTTTTCCTCTTCTGTATTAATCCCTTTAGATCGGAAAGCTATAGAAATAGATTCAGACGTTGGTCCAAAAACTTCTTTAATCACTGGTGATGTAATTTTGTTTTCTTTCGGTAATGTTGGATGCGTCAATTCTTTTCTTTCAAATTTTCCAAAAGCATCATTTACTTTTTTGATTGTTGAATCAAATTCGAAATCGCCGACTAAAACTACTGCCATATTATTTGGAACATAATATTTATTAAAGTAGTTATGAATATCAATCATTGAAGGGTTTTTTAAATGATCTGCTGTACCAATTGTAGTTTGTTGACCGTATGGGTGGTTTGGGAATAAGCCCTCTAACATTGCTTTATAACGCTTTCTGAAATCACTGTCTTGGCTACGGTTAAATTCTTCAAAAACGGCTTCTAGCTCTGTGTGAAATAAACGTAAAACCAAAGTGTTTAACCGTTCTGATTCTAAGATTAACCATTTCTCAAATTCATTTGCAGGAATTTTATTTGTATATACAGTTTGTTCAAACGAAGTATAAGCATTTGTTCCTGTTGCCCCTAGAGAAGCTGTCATTTTATCATATTCATTAGCAATAGAATAATTTGATGCTTCAAGAGAAATTTTATCAATTTTTTTATAAAGTGCTAATTTTTGATCAGCCTTTTTTTCTGCACGGTGTTGTTCATACAAGGAAGAGATTTCATCAAGATATAACTTTTCTCTTTCCCAATCTGATGTTCCAATTTTATCTGTTCCCTTGAAAACCATATGTTCTAAATAATGAGCTAAACCTGTAGATTCTTTTGGATCGTAATTAGAACCGGCCCTAACTGCAATATAAGTTTGAATTTTGGGTTCATCAGAGTTCTGGCTTAAATATACTTTTAATCCATTGTCTAAAGTATACAATCTTAAACCTGTAGGATCATTTTCTACAATTTCATAGGCCAATCCGTTTGTGTCTTTTTCTGAAGTTACCTTGTAACTTTTTTCTTTATTAGTATCACAACTTATTAATACTACCAATAAAAAACTAATACATAACAATTTAATTTTATTCATTATTTAAAAATTTAGGGTTAAAATAAAAATCCATTGAATATATAAATTCAATGGATTTAAAACAAATTTTTTGTAAAAATTTAACAATATATCAATATATCTTATCTAGTTTAAGACTTTCGCAATCATCTCACCAATTTTAGCAGGAGAGTTCACAACATGAATTCCATTTTCAGCTAATATTTTCATTTTAGCTTGTGCTGTGTCTTCTGCTCCACCCACGATTGCTCCAGCATGCCCCATTGTTCTTCCTGCAGGTGCAGTTTGACCTGCTATAAAACCAACTACTGGTTTTCTATTTCCGTCAGCTTTAATCCACTGTGCAGCCTCAGCTTCAAGATTTCCACCAATTTCACCAATCATAACAATTGCTTCAGTTTCATCATCATTCATTAATAATTCTACAGCTTCTTTTGTTGTTGTTCCTATGATTGGATCGCCACCTATACCAATTGCAGTTGTAATTCCGTACCCTTGTTTTACAACTTGATCAGCAGCTTCGTATGTTAAAGTACCTGATTTAGAAACGATTCCAACTTTCCCCTTTTTGAAGATAAATCCTGGCATAATACCAACTTTAGCTTC
>Ga0066605_10002806_pt1 | contig 10872 bp, 7 predicted proteins | sample SaaInlLV_DNA_10m_FD_60385 | JGI IMG/M metagenome (GOLD analysis project Ga0066605, IMG submission 60385) | Marine microbial communities from expanding oxygen minimum zones in the Saanich Inlet - SI075_LV_DNA_10m | ecosystem: Environmental > Aquatic > Marine > Unclassified | place: British... | reverse complement strand
AATGAACCTGCGCCGCTAGAAGTTATTACTGCTGTTGTATTATTTAAAGGGATTACACACTTTGCTTTTTCACCAGACAAAACAGGTCCTAATACATAAGTTGCATTAGGAGCAGTAGACGTATTATGGTTATATTCATAAACTTGAATAGCAGCATTAGCCACGTGTAATCCTGTTAAATTTAAATTTAACGTTGATGTAAAATAGGTGCCAGACGGAGTTCCTTTATTTATTCTTATAGTTTGTGCCTGAACGCCAGTTATAGCTGGTACAATTATTTGATAACTTGTATTAGCAGAAAAATTACTTACGTATATAGCAGCAGTTTTAGAATTATATTCACCACCGTCAGCTTTTGCAAAAGTTAGACCAGACGGAGACGAAGAAAACCCGGAAAGATTGGTGTGTAAAGATGTTGCAACAGTAGCGTTTGCTCTTAAACCATCATTAGACGGTGCCGCTATATTTAAATAACAATCACCGCTAGCTTTAAAAAAACTTCCATATCCTATATTTCTGTTCACAACCTCGTCCGTTGCATTACCGGCCGTAACATCACTTATAGCAGGCACAATAACGTATTCATTACCGCTTATTCTGTTTACAGGAGGCGTTACTTTTGTTGTAAAAGTTTTTATTGTACTAGTATTTGTCCCTACACTGTTTGTGGCAAAAGCAACAAAGCTAATTAGTTTGTTATTAACTAAAGAGCCGGCTATAGTGTTAAAATCACTTTTTACTGGCGACACTGTAGAGGTGAATCTTGTAACACCTGTTCCTCCATTTTGTAATTCTGATAAAGTTAAAGCGGTGCCACTTGTATTATAGCCATAATAAAAACCTATTGCAGTAACATTTACACTATTATTTGTTAGTCCCCCGTTTAATTGAGCGGTAGTTTCAGATATTTTAGTCGCTTCATTAGCAAAAACTTCAGGGGCTGTTACACTCGGTTGAGATGCGGAAACTATATCTGAAACATATCTGCCTGCATTTTCATATTCATTAGGTACTCTAATGCTTACGAAAACGTCTCTATTTATTGCAGAGCCCGTAGTATTTGGATCAAAATCTCCAGTGTTTACAGTTGGCTGTCCAATAGAAGCTGATGGCATAATAGTACCATCTTGTTTTATAGAAACACTAACATTAGCGTCTTCAAAAGTTAAAGACGCAAGATCTTCTTTAATATTTTGCCTTGAGTCTATTAATACTGTATTTATTACATTATTTAATATATCATACTCAAATATACCGTCTGCTTGATCACCTGTTACAAAATAATAAATTTTTTCTTCTTCAGGATGAGGATAAGAACCAACTACTTTAGCATTGGGATTTGAAGTGGCAGACAAGCCGTATATGTTTTGATTAGCTATTAATTCGTTGCCCTTTAAATTTTCAATAGCTCCAACATTGCCGTCTTCTGAAAAATCTACACTAACATTTAAAGCATCCCTGTATTCTCCAGGTCTTAGTATTCTTTCATCTGCGTCTCTGTCCATTTTAGCGGACTGAAACGTTCTTTTGCTTTCTGCCATTTAATTTTATTTAATGTTTAATCCATTTGGCTTTGCCTCGCAGCACTTGCGCCATTTCTTCGGATTTATAATTTGAAAGTCTTATTTTTGCATTTCTCATTTTAGAGCTAGCTTCTTTTTTATATAAAGGCGCTAACTGTACTGTTGATGGTCTTAGCTTTGATAAATTATATAACATGTACGCATATAAAGCATCCTCAGCAAGCTTTGGAACATATACTTTAGATAGGTCTCCATTGTCTGCAATGCCATCAGAAATATAGTCTAAAATGATTAGGTTATCAGGTCTTCCGCTAAAGGTGCTATCAAAAAATATTACACCAGCTTCATTATCTATAAAAAATGTACCAGCTCCAGACATATCCTCTGGATTGCTTCCGTATCTTTTATTAAGATAAGGGAAGTCATCATCGTCGTAATTATAGTTATCTTCTAAAGATCTTGTTCTATTAGCTGGATTATTAGGGTCTTGAAATCTAGTAATTGCAGTTGATTTAGCAGCAACCTGTATTTCGCCTTCGCCATCATATAAAAAATCGTGGTCCGCATCTTGTAAAGGAGCCGTTGGATTATCTACTTTTCTAGATGGCAATAGAATATCTTTTTTACCATCTTCGCCCACCTGCGAAACCTTAACGTAATTTACGTAATCTTGTGGTAATGGAAATTGTAGAGTAGATCCTAATTCTATTTCTACACTTTTTTCACTATGCAAAATATCATAACTAAACTCTTGCATACCTCTTTGCGCCCAAAAATCTACTTCGTAGCGAGGCACTTTGGCAAGAGCTTTATCTTCGCCAATATATGCAACAATAAAATTATTTATAATATCCTCTAAACTAGTCCTACTATAATAACCTAAACCTTTAAAGTTAGCGGGAGTATTACCAGCGTCACCCTCAAAGTTTGCGTAATATTGTTGACTAGTATATATTTTTTTTGATTCCGCCATTATCGTTCAGATTGTATTATTTGTTGTTCTTTTGCTGCCGCAGCTTGAGTTATATCTGCAGCTCTTATAATTACTCCCGCATAAGATAATATTTTAACTACTAGTTCGTGCTCTTCGGATGCGTGTAACTCAAAATTTTGATAATCAGAATCGCTAAGATTAGCAACCACTTGACCTGCTGCCGTACCCCCAACCCATTTTACTTCAGCGGGTTTTCTTATGTAGTTTATATCTATACTAGCTATTCCAGTAGTTGGGTACATAACTACGCCCCCCTCGTGTCTAACATATACAGGGTTATTCACAGTAGGCTTAGTTAGTGGTGACCTATTCAAATATAATATTTTTTGGCTTGAGACTTCACTTGCGTGTATAGCATTTGTAGACACAGTGCCTAATCTAAAAAAGTTAGAAGGATAAGCATAGTAGCTTGAGGTTGTATTACCTGCAGCATTAGGAAATGTTCCAGCACTTATTGTTTCTTCGTTTTCAAACAAAGCTATTTTTTCTTCTACGTTTTTTCTAATATCTGAATAATCAGAGTTATTAGAAACAACATAGTTTCTTAAAGAAAAATAACCTTCAAAAATTTCATTTTGAGCCTGGTTAGCAAGCGAATTAATTTCAGCTGGCGTAATATAACCTCTATTTTCTTTATTAAGTATGTTTAATACTGTTTTATAAACGTTGTCTATGCTTACCATTATTGTTTTTATTTATTAGATGGTTATAGCTAAACGAATAACTATAACCTAGTGTTCTATGAAAGTTTCTTTTCAATAGCTTTCATAACGTCTACGCCTTCATCTGTTTTTAAGAATCGTGCAAACGCTGCGTATGGATGTTCATCAAACGGTACAGTCATAATTTTCTTACCATTTGTACTCCACTTAAATACTGTATTATCATCTGTTAGCTTAACAATACCAGCTTCTACACACCTATTAGCTAAGTTACGAAGTTTAATATCTTCGTCTTTTGCTACTTCAATAAATAGTTCTGGTTCGCTTTTAGCAAACAAATAACAATCTCTTTTTATTTCTTTAGAAGACATTGTTGTTACATCAGAACCAATTTCAGTTCTAAGTATAGCCTCAAGGTGCTCAACATCAAGCTCTTGCACTAGTTTCAATGCTTCTAATTCTAATTCTATAATACTTATATCATCAACAGCTTCTTTTACGTTGTCAATTTCTTCCCATAAATTTAGTCTATCAGGATGATATAATGATAATAATTGTTGTAGTAAAGGTTGTGTTCTAGGAACCATAAGCACTCCATCTCGGAATACTATATGTTTAAGTTGTGCAAAACCATCTTGTTCGTCAATAAATAATGACTTTTGATTATCAGCATATCTTATTTCCCTGTTAATTGCTTTTCCTTCATCAAAGTGCAATAAACCTGTACTTTTAATTTTGTATGTTAACGGAGACATACCGTTCTTAAGAACATATGTTCTGTCTTTTATTTCCCAATTTTTCATAATATAATTTAATAAGATAATAGCTAAAGGGTGGCCGTAACCACCCTCTGCTATATTAATTTACTACTTCAATAAGAAGAAGTTGTTGGCTCCTTGAGTAATCAAACATCTTTCAGATAAGAAGTTAACTCTCATTTCGTCCAAGCTAGAAGTGTATGCACCTCCTACTGATCCAGTAATCCAAGTTTTCATTTTTCTGTCATCAGTTTCAGAAGAACGATAACGTACGTGTAAAAATGGTCTTTTGATATTTTTGCCTAAATCTTGATCGTATACAGTAGATGTACCTGCGGGAATAATAGTTCCTTCAACATCACCAAATCCGCCTCTTGTAGCAAAGTCATTTAGATATTTCCAGTCAGTCTTATAAAAATCATAAGCACCTCTTCTAAATCCAGAAAATCCTAGGTTTAGGGCCATATCTTCAGAATTATTAAATACTCCGTAAGAAGTACCACCTGCTCCATAAGAATTTTTAGAAGCCAATACATCATCAATAGCTAGAGACAAAGCTCTATTGCTATAAATCATATTTTCTTCAATAGCTCCATTCTTATCTAGTTGCTTAAGGATGTTATCAAAACCAACCATAGTTGGAGTTCCTCCACCTAATAAATCTGTAGATAGTCCGTCATATACATTACCTCTTGCTTCTAATGCAGCAAAGAAACCTTCAGATCCAGAGTAGCTTGCAGCAGCAGTACCAGCAGAACCAGTTTTCTTTACTGACTCTACCATAGACATCTCTAGGTAATCTTCAAATCTTAGTCTAGTTTCGTGCTCAGACTTTAGGTACCATAGGTAACCAGAAGCACCATTTTCAGAAGTAACTTCAATCCAACCAATCTGAGCAGTGTCAGATCCATTGATAGCGTAGTTATCTTTTAGGATAATAGGCTTGTTAGTATAAGAGCTGTAGTCAGAATCCAAAGATCCAACCATTCCGTCGGTACCTTTAGCAAACTCAGAACCGTATACTAGCACGTTTGCTTTTGCGTAAGAAGCAGCACCTGTAACACCTGTCCAGTCAGCAGCTGTATAAGCAACAGCAGTAAAAGTTCCGGTATCACCAGCAGCAGCAGCTCCAGCAACAGTAACGACCCCTTTAACTACGGGTCCTGTAGCAGCACCTCCAGAAGTTAGTCCTTGTACCATAATGGTTTGTCCGGCTCTAACAGCAGGAGCATCTCCTGCAGCGTAAGCAGTTCCATCAGGCTTAGCAGCAAAAGTAACTGTAAATACAGACTCCCCGGTACCGCTAGCAGTAGCAATAGCTACATTGTCGTAACGCGTGTGTAGCCTTCCTTGCTCAATCCATCTGATTTCATCAGAAGTAGATGGCATTTCAGCTGATACCATACGCAGGAAAGAAGAGATAGAACGGTTTCCGTAGATCTCAGCTTCTTTTTCGTATACATCAGGTAAAAATTGTTTTGTAAAATCGAAATCGGTAATATAATTACCTTGAAATAATGATCCCTTGCTAGATGAAGGGGTTAAGTTTTCAATGCCAGTTGATATAGCCATTGTAATAAATTTTTAAGTTATTGTTTTAGTTTCATTCTCAGTTTAGAACTAGAATCACCAGAAACAACTTTAAATTTTTGGCCTGAAGATGTTTTAATTACACCTTCTTGCCTTGGGTCCATGTTTATATTTTTAGCTTCCTTAGCGGATTGGCGCAGAGCATCGGCACGGCCTTGCTCATAAAAATGTTCAGCTAGCTTATCTGCATTTCTTGCAGTAAACAATGCTTTATGATAACCCTTAGCGTCTTTAATTTGACCATCGTCACCTAAAAATGGTTTTACAAAATTATTAATATCAGATTGTTGTGTTTTTGTATCATTAACATTATTGACTTTATAACGGTATTTATTGTTTCCAACTTGGAAATCAAAACCTTTAAAATCTTGATTAAACACATTATCTGTTTTTTGTAAAAAACTTTCAGTAAGTTGTTTGCTTGATTCAGCGTTCTGTTGATATGTATTGTAATACTCTAAAGCCTCTTGGTACTCCTGAGGAATATCTGTTTGCTTCTTCAACTTGAGGTCAGCATAATATTTCTCTTTGTTTCCTTCCAAAAACTTTTTAGCATTAAATAGCTCTTCTTTAAATGCTCTTTTCTTAGAGCGTATTTCTCTTGGGTCGTCATCTTCTTCATATGAAAAATTATCTTCCATATATTCAGATACTTCTTGTGAATCCCAAGGTTTAGATTGTTTATAATATTCTCGCAATAGATCACCATCATTATATTTTGATAGGTCTCTATTTAATAAAACAAAGTCTTCAACACTACCGCCCGTTTCTTCCATAAACTTAACAAGCTTGTCTACATTTTCCGGAAGTACAACTTCGGGCTCTGCAGGTTTAGGTTGTTCGTTTACTTGAGCAGCTCTTTCATCTACTTTAGGCTGGTTAGTTTCTACCGCTTCTTCGTCTTTGATAAGCTCGAGCGGCGAGTCTTGCTTTTCTGTTTCTTTGGCTTCGGTTTGTTCCTGTACTTCTTGCTCCACTTCTTTGCTATCTCCGGGTGCATCTTCCACAGGAACCCCCTCTGCTTCTCGCTCTTGAACGGCATCTTTTTCTTTGTTTAATTCGTCTAAGTTAATTTTTGGCACTTCATCAACCTCTTTGCCCGCGGCTTCAGGTTCAATCTTACCTTCTTCAACTGCTTTATCTAAAACAGCTTGTTCCTGTTCTTGTGCTGACTTTTGTTCAACGTCTTCAGCAGCACCTTTAATTTTCCATTCTGCCATAATTTAATAATATATAATAGTTAATAATTTTTATTTAGGTTCAAATCTGCTAAGGTCTATACCCCCTAAAACATCATTTCCGCTAGATTCAAAAGCTTTTTTAGGCTCTGGGTTTGATACTGGCTTTTGTAATTCTATTTGTTTTTTTGCATCAAGCTCCATTCCTTTAAGCTTCATATTTAAATCAAACTCATACTGCATCAATTCACGTTTTGTTTGTGCTTCTGATTCTAATTTTTGAATATCAAGTTGAGATTGCAACTGAGCTAATTTACCCTTAGCCTCAACCTTGATATTTTCAGCTTGAGCTTTAGCCATTTCAGCAGCTTGAGCAGCTTGAGCATTGGCTTGCGATTGTGCTGCAATATTTCTTTCTGCTTTTAATTGGTCTGTAGCTTCCTTCTTAGCTCTTCTATATTTTAATAGTTGATTAGCTAGTTTTATATTTTTTACTTGTCTTATATCAATTATATCTTCAAGATGTATTTGATCTCTTGACAGTGCTACTTGTATGTTATTTTCTACAAGTTGTTTTTCATCTTCATCTGGATCTAGCTCTAAGAAAATGCCAAAGTCATGCATATGTAAATTATCCATTTCTTTTAAAGCACCTACACTAAATCTTCCAATACCCCCAATCATCGCATCCCTTTGTGGATGATATGCTAGCACGTCTTTTATTCTTACAGATATAGCTTCTGCCAAAGTGGTTGTAATGTATAAAGAGCTATGTAATATATGCCTAGTTGCTGTATTAGAATTTGCAGCAGCTAATTTTTGTACGCCTACTAAAGCATATGGGTCTGGATCAGATCCGTCTCTTGCTTCATTTAATCCAGTAACATCGCGAAGCATTTGCAGATAATAATTATATGCCTGTATTAATGCTTGGCTTTGTTGTCCGCCACCACCGGGTAATTCCTGTATTGGCACTTTGCCAGGGTTCATATCACCATCAACGGTCATAGACCTTCCTATAACTGATCCTGTTTGAAAATATAAGTTTAAAGCTTCTTGTGGGTTATAGTTTGTCCCGTTACCTAAATCAATTTCAGCTAATCCATCAGCATCTAAATAAACACCAGATGGTGTCATCCTTTGAATTACTTGCTGTAGCTTTAAATGTGTAAGCTGAATTAAATCAGCATAAGTAACCATTCTACTAACTAAGCTTTCAATTTTGCCTTTATACATTCTAGGAGCACTAACAACATAATTCATCATTACTTTGTTAATGTTAGAATCGGGCCTAACCATATTAGTAGCTTTTTGCCACTTTAAAAGTTTGTTAGAACCTAATACTAATACGCCTTCGTATATAGTTTCCATAGCCTGAGCTACTTTTTCAAATCTAGTTCTTTGATCTTTAGGAGGGTTAAACTTATCATCTTTCTTTATAGCTTTTTTAGCTCCTGTAGATGTTTCTTTTATTTTATATACACTTTGCTCCCAAGTTTTCCAATTAAAATATAATACAGTCAATGTGTTTGTATCAAACGTATCGTTTGAATCATTATCTATATAATCATAATTATTATAATTAGAAGATTTTTTTATAATGTCTTCAAATTCTTCGTTTGTTAATTCTGGAAATTGTTTTTTAAGCTCATTAGATTTAATTTGCTTAACTTCACCAAAATAATATACATCATCAAAATTAGGATCCTCGGTATATGAATATACTAAATTTGATGGATCAACATATTCTAGCTTTATACCATCTGTATTATTAAATGTATGCTTAGCAGCTGCAATACCTAAAACAGTTTGATCGTAATCACATCTCTTTTTTATTTCGTGATAAGTGTTTCTTTTGAAAATATTATCAATAGCTTGCTCATGGGCTAACTCAATAGATTGTTTATAACCTATTTGCATATGAAGCTCCAACTCTTCTTTGTTAGATGGTAGGTCTTCTTGTTTTACATTTCTTACATCAACACCTAAAGTTTCATCTATTTGCGTAATCAATTCTTGAGTATTCATATCCTCAAGCATCATTTCTACAAAATTAGTTCTTTCTTTAACAGATGTTGGATCTTGTGCAAAAGCTTTAACTGTAAACAATCTATCTTGCATACCGTTAACAACTATATCTACAAACTTAGGTATAATTGGCACTGGTTTCCAGTCTAAATTAAGATAAGATAAATCTCCATTTACAGAAAACTCATCTTTATATTTCTGAACAGATTGCTCACCTCTAGCATATAATCTTAACTTGTGAAAGTCTCGTTGATTTTGTACGAACCTTCCCGTGCCAGATGATTTTCTAAACCATTCGTTTTGTATACCACGTGCCACTTCCATTCCGTAGTCTTTGCTATTTTTAGTAGCATCGTCAACCGATTGGCTGGGAAATTGGGTAACTTGTCCTGTAGCTTCTGCCATTTTCTATTGTATTATTTTACTTTTTGAACCTTGGTTGTTATATTTTGAAAACCCAAAGTCTATTTTCTTAACCTGTCTTGCAGTTTTAGACGCGTATAAATGCCTTTGGCATGCCATTATAGCAAGACCAGAACTTATAGATGCATCAAACTTTGTTCTTTTATTAATATCAAATTTAGCCCAGTCTTCTAATGTTCTTTGGAAGTACATTCTGCCACAATCTCCATTTTCTTTTAACCCAACATGAGTTTCAATATAGCTTTCGATTGCAGCCGCATGGGCTTGTCTTATATCTTCTGAGGTATTAGGTATACCACCTAATTCCTTTTCTGTTACAGATAATTTATTTCTAGGTCTATCGGGTCTATTCATTGAATATCCTCTATAACCTCTTCTCTTAATATGATATAATAATCTAGGTTTATTATTTTCAGCAAGTATTGGCATACCGTAAAATATCATTGCCATAAGTACATCTTCAAAAAATATTTCAGCTGTTTGTGGTCTAGCAACATATTCTAAAAAGAATTGACTAGACGGTACATCTGTGAGCATACTAAATGCAGTAAGCCCGTGAAGCGCACCATTAGATCCGCTACCATCAGTTGTTCCGCTAATATCATAGCTATCACAACCAAAAGCGCCTAAATCTTTATTGCCTGGGTATTTAATACCGTTTTTTACTATTATATTATTTTGCATTTCAAAGGGCGGAATCCAGGATAATTTAAATCTGCCTGTTTTGTTTGGATGAAATTCTACTGTAGAATCTTTAACTCCATTTTTCCAGCTAAATGAACCGCGGGTTACGTAACCTTGCATTGTCATTTCTTCATTGAAATCTACTTGTTCGTATATTTTATTTAAATTGAATAAAGACTTTTCTATTTCATCTCTAAACGCATGCTTTTCGCTTCTTGGAAACTGTCTATAAAATTCATTTAAAGCATCATTATTCCCTTTGAGTCCATCTGCTTCATTCTCCCAATGATCGATAACTCCATGCCTGATAAGCTCACCGTCGATTCCTTCAACAGGTTTTTCTGGACTATCGAATACAGGAAATCCATATTTATTGATGAATCCTTCATAGTTCCACTCCATAGGTATGAACAAAGAGTATAGTCCACTAGCAGTCTGCCCATTGCGGTTTCGGTTTTCAACTTTTGAATCATTATATAATTTTTTAAAGTTATTACCACCTTTGTCTAGAGCATTTGATGTAGAGCCCATCATACACTTACCAACAACTTTTGCTCCTAACCTTAAACAGGTTTTAGTAACACGCCAGTTATTTAATATATTATCGGGCTTTTCCCATTTACCAGATTCATCATGAACTAGTAATTTTAGTTTTTCACCATCATAAGAGTTGTCTCCTGTGTTCTTCCAGTCAATCGTAGTGTCCAATCCTTCTCCAACCTGTACTTCGTTTTGATCAGTTGCTTTGAGTGAATTTCTTGTAAGCCTTTTAGATGGTATTTTGTAGGAAAGTTCTGTTTTAGGTCTTTCCATCCCATCTTGTATTGGCTTAAAGAAGAACGGGTAGTTAATCGATATAGGTACAATCTTGTCGGTAAACATTTTTTTTGCGTCACTACCGCTTTTGGATAATACCCCAAATCTTGCATCTTTTGATGTTGTAGCTTGATTAACTGTTTCTGCGCTTGCCATAAAGGAGAAGCCACTCCGTCTATTTTTGAGGTAGCACATTCCATAACATCTGTAATCTGC
>Ga0066605_10002794_pt1 | contig 10896 bp, 8 predicted proteins | sample SaaInlLV_DNA_10m_FD_60385 | JGI IMG/M metagenome (GOLD analysis project Ga0066605, IMG submission 60385) | Marine microbial communities from expanding oxygen minimum zones in the Saanich Inlet - SI075_LV_DNA_10m | ecosystem: Environmental > Aquatic > Marine > Unclassified | place: British... | reverse complement strand
TAGACAAATTCAGCTGTCGCTCTAAGCTTGGCGCACAGGCGAAGAACAGTGACACTACATGAAATATGCCGATGTAACCGAACTCGAGCAGTTTTTAGCTGCCAATCCCGACACTCAAGTTCTAGAGCTGCTGATGCCCGACATTTCGGGCATCCTCCGTGCAAAGCGGATTCATCGTTCGGAATTTCTGCGCTTATTTAAGGGGGATTTCTTGACCCCTCGATCAGCGCCTTTATTGGGCGCAAAAGGTGACTGGTACGATGAGATCCCTCTCTCGGAGCTCGGCGGCGACCCTGACCAAATCATTCTTCCCGTGACAGGAACCTTGGCGGCGGTGCCGTGGTACGACTCCCCGGTGGCACAAGTGATGGTGGCCTACACTCAGGATAATGGTGAGTTGGACTGGGTTGATCCCCGCCAACCATTATCGAACGTGTTATCACGATTTACTGCAGATGGCTTGGCAGCAACGGTTGCGACAGAACTCGAGTTTTATCTGCTTGCGAATGCAAACGATACCCGACCCGTGCCGCTCAAAGGCAATATCCCCGGCACGATACTGGAACAAGAAGGGATTCAATACTGCATGGCGGACGACTTGTTTGACTGTGACGCATTTCTCAATGATGTGCGAATTGCCAGCGAAATGCAGGGGGTTCCATTAACCACACTACACGGAGAGTTTTCTCCGGGCCAATGGGAAATCAATACGCTTCATCAGGAAGATGCCATTGTTGCTGGAACTCATGCGCTCTTGCTCAGGCGTATCGTGAAAGGCGTCGCCAGAAAGCATGGTTACGGCGCCACGTTTATGGCCAAACCTTTTGCTGAACTGGCCGGCAGCGGGATGCACATCCATGCCAGTGTTTATGACTCCGCAGGCGAGAATATTTTCGCCGACCCCGAGCCTGTGGAGCCCCCCAGGCTGATGCCACGGCTCAGGCACGCCGTTGGTGGCTTGGGAAGGTTACTGGACGAGTCAATGCTCTGCTTTGCGCCCCATGCAAATTCATATCGTCGCTTTAAAGCGGGTGCATTAGCCCCCTCTGGAAAAAGCTGGGGTTATGATCACCGAGAGGTCGCACTTCGGATCCCGAGATCCACTGAGCACAACCGTCGTATTGAACACCGCGTAGCGGGTGCAGAAGCTAATCCGTATCTTGTCCTCGCAGCAGTGCTCGCCGGCATTCATCATGGGTTAACCATCCAGCTTGATCCCGGTGACCCGGTGGCGCGTGATGCCGATCTCTCTCAAGATGACACCACACTGCCATCGAGAGTGGACTCCGCCATTGATCTGTTCAGACGAAGTCAGGTACTCCCAGATTACTTGGGGCACGAATTCAGCCGCATCTATACGGGTATCCGTCAAGGGGAGAGCAACTCGTACCACGCTCAAGTTCCTGATCTCGACTATGCCTGGTACCTGAGAGCGCTCTGAATACGTTAGGCCTGGCGTGTGACGCGGCGCCGATAGGCCCCTGGCGTCACACCTGTCACCTTGCGAAAAGCGCTGTAAAAAGTAGAGGTGGAATTGAAGCCCACTGCCAGAGCGATATCGAGCATTGCCCTGTGGGGTTCCGCATCTGACTGAATCAACCCTAAGGCCTCATCTACACGCTTACGATTGACGTAATCGAAAAACGTTGATTGGAGCCCTGCATTAATAGCCTGAGATACATAATTGACTGTAGCGTTAAGATGTTCGGCAAGCTTCGGTAACGATAAATCAGGGTCAAGGTGCAGCTGTTCTCGCTCCATCACTTGCTCAAGATTGTCGAGCAGTTCTGCCATGCCCCCCTGACTTAGCCCGGACTTCACATATCGACCTTTGCCGTTGCCATTGAGCGCCCTTTCTTTAGGCAACTGATAATAATCGCGAATTTCGAGCGCCGATTTACCCTTTAAGGTGATGAACTCCGCACCATGCCACGGACTTGACTGCTTACCAGGCTCCAATGGCTTGGCACAGTACTGAAAAGCGATAGTCGTTCCACTGCAAAGGATGTCGCCCATGACTTCGTAAAAGTAATGGTCACTGTGGAAATAGTCCAGCAAGGCCTCGAAAAGCGTCTCGCGAGTCATATCCTCATGCGAGACCTCGTCGATGTAGTGTCCGTCAGAGCAAAGGTGATCTGTGACGGATCCAGCGTTACGCTCATTCCAAGCGTCCAAATAACTGGCAACAAACGACATGGCTTCAATTTTTCTCATCGATACAGTCGCCACCCTGCAAAAACGGCCAGACTGATAGTGAGTGATTGATAGTCGCTAAGCAACCATATGCTGCCAGGCACTGACAGAGCCGACGCAACTCTATTATTCCGGGAGTGGTTATCCGGCAGTTTTGGATCGCTCGGTTTCAGCGAGCGCATTGCGCTCACCGATAGGCTCTGACTCAGAATGCTTCCCTATCGGGCCAGACACCACGGAGTTTGGAGCACAGTATTGTTAGCACCACGCAACAAATATCGCCCGACGAAACAAACAATGTCAGACTCGATTGCAAGCAATAAGTACTCATAAACATCAACCGAATATGGATAGAGCAACTTCTTGGTGGCAAAAGCTGGACCTCAAGCAGCGGATAAAGCTAGTTGTGTATCCCCTATTACTTTTAAATTTTGCTCACTACGTGGGCAACGATATTGAGCAAGCCCGGCACACCTTTCACGCTGGTTGGCAATGGCACGACTGGACCGCCAACTTCGCCACCACTCTGGATGAGCTCGGCTGGTTTGTCCTGCTCTTGCTTCTAGAGCTCGAAACTTATGTGCTGTCGGATGACGACTTCACGCGAGGAAGGCTATTGGTCATGAATGTGATCAGAGTGGTCTGTTATTTCGCAATAGGTCATGCCGTGTTCGCCTTCTCTGAATACCTTTTAGACTTGGAAATCGCCATCCACCACACTGGCGCTGAGCTCTGTTCTTTCTTAGATCAAGGACTGTCGTTCACCCGGAATCTCGAATATTGGGAGCTGGATCCCGCCAACTGTGGCTGGCTATCCTCCAGTAACGAGTTTTATGTCTTCTCACAGGGGCAAGCGATCAGTGACGCCACTGGTATGAAGGTCGAGCTGGAGCTGGCATGGGCGGACGCCATCGAGGTGGTGCTCTGGCTGTTTATCATGCTGTTCATAGAGCTGCGCATCAAATTACAGGATCGTGGTGTCAGCAACAGCTCACTTTTATCCTTTGCCACCCATATCAAGCTCATTTTCTACGGAGCGCTGTGGATCATCGCGGGCTACTGGGCATATCGCGATCACTGGATATTTGCCTGGGATGAAGCACTGTGGATTCTTGGCTTCATGGCCATCGGAATGAATCTCTCAGACTGGCAAAAGGAGCTGAAAGAAGCGGAAGCCGACAGCCACGGTGCGCTTAATTCATAGACGATGCTCAATAACAGACCCGTCCCTATACCAACCCCGGCGGCGTGGCGCGCGCGCGGTCTGGAGACCAAAATGGCTTATCCTGAACAGTACATCGTGCGACCTTGTGATGATGTCGTAACTCCCTCTGGTAATAGATTTCCGCCCAGATGTCTCCAGACAAAGCTTCACTATTTACCATGGCCAGCGCGATATTTGCCTTGACCGCCGGAGACCACATTGCCGATGTGACGTAGCCAATTTCTTGAGAACATTTTTTGTCACCGTACAGAATTGATTCCTCCGCAGGCTTGTTACCCTCAATATTCAGCTTGGTCAGAATAACTTTTGGGCCATGCTGCTTGTGTGCTAGCAAGGCCGAACGCCCGTTGAAATGGGGCTTCTTAAAATCCACCAGCCATCCAAGATCTAGCTCAAACGGCGTTTGATCGTACTCGAAATTAACCGTCTTAAGGGCTTCATTAAATTCCATGTAGGGCATGATGAAGCCAGCTTCAAGACGTGCCATGTTGGTGGCGGATTCCCCGTAGGGTTGAATACCAAAATCGGCCCCTGCGCTATACAGCGCATCCCACATGGGTAGGGCGTGCTCCGGATCAACCCACAATTCATATCCAAGGTCACCCGTAAAACCTGTTCGGGATATCATCAAAGTAGTGTCCCTAAACGGATAATGGCCAATATCAAAGGGCTTAAGCGCTGCCACATTCCCAAACCCCATGCGCTGCAACACCGCAAAACTGGTAGGGCCTTGCAGCGACAGCGCGGCCCAGTCCTCTGTAGCATCGGTGATCTGAACTCGATCAAATCCGAACGCGCTTTTTCGCAGCCAAGCGAGACAAGGACTGCCGCAGGTTAAGAGATAGCGCTCCTTGTCCAGACGGAAAATCGTCCCATCGTCTATGAGACGTCCTGAATCAGTACACCAAGCCACATAAGTCACACGATTATCTCTGAGCTTGCGTAAATCGCGGGTGACCATTCGATTTAGCATGACCAGCGCGTCTTCTCCCTCCACCAAATACTTCTGCATCGGGCAAATATCGTAGGTTCCACAGGTGTTGCGTATACAGAAATACTCGTAGTGCACGTCGTAATAATAGTCAGCAAATTTAAAGCCGTTCCAGGATGACCATGCGTCACGGAGATTCAACGCTGACTCTCGCTCGTGAAAGTAAGAGAGCTTGAGGCGTTCCCCAGCATAGGGATCCGTCGGATCGTTTCTCAGGATGTCCGTCTTACTCATCGTAGAAGTCGTCCTCTGGAACGGTATTAGTCTTGCGCAGGTCTCGCAAAATCTCTCGCGCTGCATTGGCGCCACACGCTGAGGACACACCACCACCTGGATGAGTGGAAGAACCGCACATGTACATATTTTTCAATGGCATACGATATTGCCCATATCCCGGAAAAGGCCGATTGAACAGCAGCTGATCGATGGTGAGTTCTCCCTGAAAAATATTGCCCTCTGTCAGCCCGATCTCATTCTCGATGTCGTGCGGAGTCCGGACTTCTGCATGCACCACCAACTCTTTGAAACCCGGAGCATAGCGCTCAATTTTATTAATCACTGTCGCACCAAAAGCATCCCGTTTCTCAGATGTCCATTCTCCCTCAGCAAGGGTGGGCGGGCAGTACTGAATGAAAGTCGACATCCAATGGCATCCCGGAGGTGCCACGGTGGGATCCCATGCAGATGGAATCACCGCCTCGATAAAAGGGTCATCCGACCAGCGACCACGTTTCCAGCAGTCATAAGCCCGCTCCATCGTCTCCATAGAGCCAGTAAAGCCTTGCCCACCGCGATTTACGTAGCGGTTGTCAGGCACATGGTTGAACTTAGGCATCCCAGATAAAGCGATATTGACCTTGCCCGACGAGCCGCGAATTTTGAAATTGTTGGCCCGCTCGTAGATGCCCTCTGGCAAGTCCGCGCGGTCCATCACCTGAGTAAAAGTGCGCTTCGCATCAAGGTTCGACACCACAATATTCGCGAAAAGCTCATCGCCGTTTTCCAAAGCAACGCCAACCGTAGCGCCATCCTTGACCAAAATCTGATGGACCGGCGCCTCGGTTCTAATGTCGCCACCATGCTCTCTCAGTGCCCCGGCTAATGCATGAGAGATGGCACCCATACCACCTCGAGCAAGACCCCAGGCCCCAACATTACCGTCCACATCTCCCATCACATGATGAAGCAAAATGTAGGCGGATCCGGGTGAGTACACGCCCAATGCGGTACCGATAATGCCAGGACTCGCCATGGCGGCTTTGATCAGGTCATTCTCAAAATAATCGTGCAGAAAATCCGCTGCACTCATCGTAAAGAAACGAATGTACTCATAGAGCTCGCGCTCGCCCAAATTCCAAAACTGTTTGGCCAACCACAGCAGTTCCTGAATATCTCGCGGCTTGAAGGAGCTTGGATCGGGCGGCGTTCTGAGTAAGGTCTTGCGAATCAGCTGCGCATAGCGGCCGAGATCCGCCTGAAACCGTGACATGGCGTCGGCATCATGGGGTGAGTGGCGCCGCAACTCCAGATATGCGGCCTCATCGTCCGGATAATCAATCAGCACCCGATCGCCTTGATCACTGAAATTCACTGTGCCGAGATACGGCACCAGCAGCAATCCGTGTCGCATAAGATCCAGGTCACGGTGGATAGATTGCCGCATCATTGAGCAAACGTAGGAGCAGCTAGAGTAAAACCAGCCTTGATGCATCTCCCGGGTGACGGCCGCGCCACCAATATAATCATTCTTTTCAAGGATGACGACATCCAATCCAGCCTTGGCGAGATAGGCGCCAGCAGTCAATCCATTGTGACCCGCGCCAATAACAATAGCGTCATATCGCTTCAAGACAGGATCTCCTTGGCCGCATTACGACCAGGGTTGCCGCTCACATCGCCCGCTGGGTGACAGCCGGCACCGCACAGATACAGACCCGTAATAGGCGTGGCATATTGCGCAGCCTCATAAGTAGGGCGCATCATCAGGAGCTGATCAATCGCAGGCTCGCAGTGATGCCAATGGCCATCAGTAACATGGTATTGCGCAGCGAGATCAGCCGGGGTCAGAAGCTCTGAAGCCAACACAAGGTCTCGAATGCCCGGCGCATAGGCCTCCAGCTTATCCATGATAATGGCAAGAAACGCATCGCGTTTCTCGGGAGTCCAACCGCTTTTCAGGTCGTGGGGAACGTACATTACATTGGCGGTGAGCACATGCTGACCTTGAGGTGCCATACTGGGTACTTGCAATGACGGGATTAACACTTCCATCACAGGCTCCTCGGGTAATTCACCGTACTTCGCGGCATCCCAAGCAAATTCAATAGTGTCCATCGTCGGCGCAATAATCAGTCTGCCCGAGGGCGAGTCCAATCCCTCAAAGCGAGGCAACGCGGACAACGCCAGGTGCACTCGCGCAACATACCCCTTGGTTCTAAGACGACGAATACGATTCGTGAACTCAACCTCGAGGTGCGCTGCACCGACCAGCTTCAAAAATGTCGTTTGTGGATCTGCGCTCGACACCACCCGCTCGCTATATAAAATTTCGTCATTGGCAAGCTCAACACCAGTGCACCGTTGGCCATTTTCATCGCCAGCCACTTGCACCGATCTAACCGGACAACCGGTCCTGATTATTACCCCGGCCTGAATAGCGGCACGCTCCAGCGCGCGAATCAGTCCCACCATGCCGTCTTTAGGTATAGCGTGCTGCCCAGCATCTTTTCCCGACCTGCGATTCAGCAAAGTGAGAACTGCCTGATTAGGTGATCGTGGCGCCAACTGGGAGCCAGCAAGCGCATCCCAGCATAACGCCGCTTTGAGAACATCATCCTCAAAGTACTCATCCAGGAGATCACGCATTGGTAGCGTTGCCACCCGAAGAAACTCCAACATGTCCTGTTTTCCGAGCATGCGCAGTTTGAGACCCAGCTTACCGAAGGTCATCAGGTCTGAGAGACCCGTCGCGCCCACCCTCGGCATCGTTCGCTCCCAAAAAGGCGCTAGGGCACCTGCAAATTTGGACAACATCGCAGCGTATTGTGGGTAGGCCTTTATATCGCTTCCCTTACTGCCATTGAGGGATCGAGCAGCAACAGTCTGATGCGCTCCGGATGGTGAAAGCGCCACGAGCGGCAAGCTCTCGGTGCTGATTTCAAGTCCATGGGCGCAGAGATCAAGTTCGTTGATCAGCGACTGCGGCATTGCGTAAAGAGTTTGAGCTAGCGAAGTCTTAAAGCCCGGGTGAAATTCGCATTCCGCAGCCATGCCACCCAGCGCCTGATTGGCTTCTACCAGCGTCACCTTCTGACCTGACTTGGCTAACACAGTGGCGCAAACCAACCCGTTATGCCCGCCGCCGATAATGATCGTATCCCCTGCCGTCATCGCCACTCGCTCGTTCGCTCCCGCTCACCTACGCTGCCCACTTACTCGGCTATCGGCAAGGTTCTCAGTCAATCAGAAGTTGATAGATAACACTACTGTATGGCACATGCCCTGACCACTTTCCCTATAGGGTGCCAGCGATGGTCCCGACTTTATAACTAGATTGTTGAAGCGCGTTGGAGCGAGGCATTCAAACCACTCCATAAACCGTCAAGCAGCTGCGCGCCGCGGCAGTCTATGAGCCACCCTCGCTCCGCAAAAAAACCATACTCCAAGAGCCAATGTGAATAAGGGTAAAAAGGGTTCAAACGGCCAGAATGGCAACCATAATTCCAGCTCGGCAGACCAGGCGCGAGACAGTAACGCTGCTGACAAGGCAGGTTGCCAAAGATGACCGGTGGCCGCGAGCCATAAAGAGAAGAGCATTACACAGCCACCAATACCGCGCTGAAACCAAGCGACATCATCCTCGATTCGCTTCCGCCCCCAGGCAACTATTCTCAGCGAAAATGCCGCGAATCCCAGGGTGTAAAAAACAACATCGAACCAATACTGCGTTTGATAATAGAACACGTTCCACCAATAAACGCTGAAAGGGTAGGCCCACAAAAAAGTCACACCGCTCAGGTGAAGAAACCGCCATTGCCCGGGCGATATGTGCCGCCGGAAAATGCTAAACGAGGTCAAAGTCATAGCAACTAATAGCAGATAGCCACTGCTGCCTTCTAACTCATCACGGAGATAGTAAATTTCTGCGTAGTAGTGTGCAGAATGGAAATAAGAAACGATAAAAATAAATACCCCTTGCCAGGCCATCGCTACAGCAAAGGACAACCCAATATAACGGCGATTACGCATTAACCATCGGGTGACGTCGCTAGGAAACAATCGATAGAGGGCAGAAATCGCGATAACCAGAAAGATGAAAGGTACCGCCCAGCGCACGGAGTATTGGATCATCGCCGAGAGGTCTTGAGGTGAGGAAAAGTTCGTCGACAGTAACCGTGCGAGCATAAAGGCGGTGATCGTCACTGATGTCACAGCGAATAAATGCCACCCATTGACCCATCTTGCGTGCACATCCATCTCCTCTTTCCATAACGACAGGCTCGTCTATGGAGGCCATTGTGTCAATTCTGGCTCAGGTTAGACTCTGCCTCTATAGGCCCATAATGATGATGGCTTAATCAGTGCCAAACTGGGGGTAGTAGGAGGGCAATAGATGATTCGCTTGTTAGGTCAACTGATATTCTGGTGTTCGGTACTGGCACCCTGGATGTTCTCGCTTTACCTTCATTTTTGGCTGGATCAGAGCCAAACATGGTCGCCCGACAAACCGCTGCGCGGGATGTTTTCTGTGATGCTGTTGGGACTTGGCATGGCTTTAAGCTTTGTTACGTTCTCCTACCTGAGCACCAGGGGGGAAAATTAAGCGATGCCTGCTGGTGAATTACCCAGCAGCCTGAAATCTCGCCAATGACACATCAAAAACTGCATCCAGAAAAAAGGGCGCCACCGCAATGAAAAAAAAATCGGATAAAAAATTAGGCATGGAACGACCGATAAGCCGACGGGACTTTGTGCAAGGAGCCGCGGTGGTTGCCGGTGCAGCGTTTCAATCTGGCGCGCTGGCTGCCCAGGGCCGTGCTATGCCTCACATGACTTCTAACGAAGGTGGCGCCGATACCTCTGCAATCGCTTACCCACCAATAAAAACCGGTATGCGCGGATCACATTCTGGTGCTTATGAAATCGCCCACGCATTAGCACGAGACGGAGCTGTCTTGACCACCGACGAGCCAATAACAGAGCATTACGATCTGATTGTTGTTGGAGCAGGAATCTCCGGACTCGCCGCAGCCCACTACTATCAGCAACGTTTCGGACCGACGGTACGCATATTACTTCTCGAAAATCATGATGATTTTGGTGGTCATGCCAAACGCAACGAATTTCACCAAAGCGGTGACATGGTCCTATCACTTGGTGGCACCCACAACCTTGAATGGTGGCGCTTCAGTGAGGTAGTCCAAGCCTTCATGACTGAGCACGACGTCGACTACGAGGCCATGCGAGACAACATGACCTTCGCCTATGGGCGGGATGCGCCTAATAGCCCGGCGATGTGGTTCGATCAGGAAACTTATGGTACCAGTCGACTGGTCACAAACTTTAACCTGTCTGCGCAACTTAGCGACGAAGACATCGATAGCGTTCCCATCTCTGAAGCGGGCCGTCTCTCACTGAAACAGTTTTACCGCAGCGGCCCTACCCTCGAAGGTTGGTCAGAAGACAAAGCCGGGCGTATTTTGGCAAACACCAGTTACCCTGATTTTCTGCGCAAGTACGGTGGCTTAACCGAGGATGCCGTGCAACTTTTCGACAAAGAGGAGCATGGGTCCTGGGGGCTGGAAATGCGCGCGATATCAGCAGGAGAGGCCCTCTGGGAAGGTTATCCTGGCGCGCACCTATTTGGCGAGGAGTGGAGCCAGGACAGCGCTGGCTACCCAGTTGCAATGTGGCCAGATGGCAACGCAAGTTTAGTCCGCTTAATGGTCGCTAAGCTGATGCCTCATGTCGCGCCCGAAGCGACCGCAGATAACGTGGCGTTGGCTCGCTTTGACTACTCACAATTAGATGAAGAAGCCGCCTCAGTGCGACTCCGTCTCAATTCCACTGTGATCGGGCTGGAGAATACGGATAAAGGCGTAGCAGTAACCTACGCGTCCTCCACAGGTAAGCTGAGACGAATTTCATCGCAACACGCTGTGTTGGCCTGTTATCACAGCATCATCCCTTATTTGTGCCCAACAATGGGCACCGCCCAAAAGGAGGCACTCAAGTATCAGGTTAAAGTGCCCATGATTCTGACCAACGTGCTGATACGAAACAGTGAGGCTTTGAACAAACTGGGCGTTGACGCTATTTCCTGTCCCGGTCGACTTCACGCCAGACTTTTTCTATTCAAGGGCATTTCGACAGGTGGCTACGAGCGCTCAGAAAATCCAAGCGAGGCCGTTTCACTCGTTTTCTGGGGCTCAATCTCGCCACCGAAAGACGCTATCGATATTCGCAGTCAGCTGAGAGCCTCGCGGCA
>Ga0066605_10002787_pt1 | contig 10911 bp, 9 predicted proteins | sample SaaInlLV_DNA_10m_FD_60385 | JGI IMG/M metagenome (GOLD analysis project Ga0066605, IMG submission 60385) | Marine microbial communities from expanding oxygen minimum zones in the Saanich Inlet - SI075_LV_DNA_10m | ecosystem: Environmental > Aquatic > Marine > Unclassified | place: British... | reverse complement strand
GTTTTTCCCTTTACCGTGTTTTTCGAAGATGCTTTCTTTTACTTCTTTAGTTAAATACATTCCAATATTATTTAAATGATTTTTATGTATGTCAATGATGTTTTCATCGAAGCTGCAAATATATAATTATTTTTTTTAATAAAACTTTACAAAAGGGGTTCTTTTATTGGTTTTAGTTGAAATACAATAAAGCAGATACTTGTAAACGTTGTTTTAAGCTCTTACAGGGATATTTTGTATTAAGTCTATGTATAAATTAATTTGTTTTTTTAAATCTTTACGCTCATAAATAGCGTCTAAAAAACCATGTTCTAATACAAATTCAGATTTTTGAAAACCTTCAGGCAAGTCTTTCCCTGTTGTGTCTTTTACAACTCTTGGTCCTGCAAAAGCGATGAGTGCATTTGGTTCTGCAATATTAATGTCACCTAACATTGCGTAAGATGCTGTAGTACCTCCAGTTGTTGGATCTGTACACAAAGAAATATAAGGTATTTTAACTTCTGCCAATTGTGCTAGTTTTGAAGATGTTTTCACCAATTGCATTAATGAAAGAGAGGCTTCCATCATACGTGCACCACCAGATTTAGAGACCATTAAAAAAGGGAACTTATTTTTTATTGAATAATCTATGGCTCTTGCTATTTTTTCTCCAACAACAGATCCCATAGAACCTCCAATAAAACTAAAATCCATTGCAGCAATTACGATCTCTTTGCCCAAAGACAAACCAACAGCAGTTCTCACCGCGTCATTAAGTTTTGTTTTTTCTTGTGCAGCCTTTAACCTGTCTGGATATTTTTTTGTGTCTTCAAATTTTAAAGGATCCTTAGAAGATAATTTTTCATTTAATTCTGTAAACTTGTTATCATCAAAAAAGAGTTCGAAATATTCTTTACTTCCTATTCTTACATGGTAGCCATCCTCTGGACTTACATATAGATTTCTTTTTAATTCTTCAGTATCAATTATTTTTCCACTGGGAGTTTTGTACCACAAACCTTTTGGAGTATCTTTTTTGTCTTCAGTTAAGGTTTGTATTCCTTTATCTGTTCTTTTAAACCAAGCCATATTAAATGTTGTATTTTGTTTATTTTTAAATTTATAATCAAAAATAGAGTTTCAATTTAAAGTACAAATGTAAAAGTTTTTTCTTAAAAGTACCTTTTTTGATTCTTAAAGTAAAAAAAAAGCACTTTGATAAAACCAAAGTGCTTTTTAAAAAAAAATAGATGTATTATAAAGTATCTATGTTATTTAAATCTGTAAAAGCTTGTTTTAAACGTTCTTTAAAAGTCGCCTCACCTTCACGCAACCATTTTCTCGGGTCATAGTGTTTCTTGTTAGGTTGTTCAGAACCATCAGGATTTCCAATTTGAGTTGCTAAGTATGCAGAATTTCCTTGCATATAATCTCTAATTCCTTCAGTAAAGGCAAATTGTAAATCGGTATCAATATTCATTTTAATAACACCATAGCCAATTGCTTCTCTAATTTCTTCAACCGAAGAACCAGATCCTCCGTGAAAAACAAAATCAATATGATTTTCCGAAACACCGTATTTTTTAGTAATAAACTCTTGAGAGTTTTTTAATATTTTTGGAGTTAATTTTACGTTTCCAGGTTTATAAACACCATGAACATTTCCAAAAGCTGCTGCAATTGTAAATTGAGGTGAAACTTTTAACAATTCTTCGTAGGCATATGCAACTTCTTCTGGTTGTGTATACAATTTAGAAACATCTACATCCGAATTATCTACACCATCTTCCTCACCACCAGTAATTCCTAGTTCAATTTCTAAAGTCATACCCATTTTACTCATTCTTGCTAAATAAGTTTTACAAATTTCAATATTTTCCTCCAAAGGCTCTTCAGATAAATCAATCATGTGAGAACTGTAAAGAGATTTCCCTGTCTCTTCGAAGTGTTTTTCACTTGCGTCTAATAACCCATCGATCCAAGGCAATAATTTTTTTGCTGCATGATCTGTGTGTAAAATTACCGGAACACCATAGGCAACTGATAATTCATGAATATGCTTTGCACCCGCAATTGCTCCGGCAATTGCAGCCTTTTCTCCTTCATTAGACAACCCTTTACCTGCATTAAATTGAGCTCCTCCATTTGAGAACTGAATGATTACTGGAGCATTTAAGTCTCTTGCAGTTTCTAAAACACCATTAATGGTATTAGAACCAATAACATTTACTGCTGGTAAAGCAAATCCTTTTTCTTTTGCAAGATTAAAAATATCTTGAACTTCTTTTCCAGTTGCTACACCTGGTTTTATATTATGACTCATGTTTATTTTTTTAAGCGTTTAATTAGGTTTCAAAAGTACTAAAAATAGAGATTAAGCGATTGATAAAATAACGAAAACGTTATAGGTTTTTTCTATTTTAGAATGGGTAGTTAATTCCAATATTATAAACAGCATTGGTAAAGTTGTAATTTTTAAGCCACCTACTACCTGTTAAATAGGGTTCATATGTCTTAAAGCCAACATCAAAACGTAAAATTAAAAAACTAAAGTCAAACCTTGCTCCAAAACCTGAGCCGATAGCAATGTCTTTAAGGGAAGATAAATTGTTAAACTTTGCATCTTGATCAACAAAACTTGAACCTGTAATATCCCAAATATTACCTGCATCGATAAATAAGGCACCTTTTAATTTATTAAATACAGGGAATCTGTATTCTACACTTGAAAGAAGTTTTAGACTTCCAACATTGAACTCTAATCCTGTATTTCTACTTCCTGGACCTAATTCATAGGTTTGCCATGCTCTAACGTCATTTGAGCCTCCTGCAAAGTAACTTTTTGTGAAAGGAATGGCTGAATTATCGTAAGGAATTATTGCTCCTAAAAAAGTTCTAAACCCTAAGACAGAATTTGCGCCCACATTCCAAAATTGTTTGTATTCGATATCTGTTTTAAAATATTGTGCTAATGGAATTTTTGCAAATGTTTTTTTGCCATTTGAATTTATATTTTTTGAAATCAAGCCTAAAATATTTCCAGAATTGGCAATTCGTGCCTTAAAAAATGAAAAATTATTATCATTAAATTTTTTTTGACTGTTATGTGTATAAGAGTAGGCAAGAACAGGGATCAAGAAATCGGAGGTAATTATATTGTATCGATTTAGAATGTTTAAAGTGGTATTGTATTCTTCTATATTGGTCCTTTTAAAATTAGCATCAAGAGAAACCTTTCTCATGAAATTAAGTGCCTCAGAAACTTGATTTTCGATATTATCTGAAAGAGGAAAGTTTGGATTTGTGGTAATGTTGTTTGCAATATCATAAACTTCAGCAACATTATCTAGATTAGAAAATTCAGAACTGTAAATATTAAAATAACTATTGATATTCAAGTTTTGAATATACTGTGTGTTAAAGACTTCTAATTGAATTGTTTTTTTCGGACTATATTGCCACTTATAATCAGATAAGAAAGTAAATGCTTGCCTGTCTAATCCTATATTTTTTTGAAAACTAGATCCAATTGAAAACAACGTCCTTGGAGACATTTTCTTTGGAACTAACTTACTGAGACCAAATGGCGCTATGAGTCTTGGTATTTCGAGAGAAGCGTCTGATCCAATTTCCCAACCAGGGCCATTATTAGAATTAAAATAAGATCCTAAAAAAGAAATTTTTAATAATTCTGCACCTCTAAAAGCATTTCTGTCAGTTATCGAAAATTTAGCAGAGGAACCAATATTCCTGATATTAGAGTGCGTTATTTCAGTTTCTAATCCGAGTGTATACTTTTCTATAGGTGCTAAAAAAACATCCATTTTTAACTTGTTGTCAGTTCCAGGAATTGAACTAAATTTTATATTGGTAGATTTAAAATTTTTTAAAGATTTTAAGTGATTTCTTGTTAAGTTTCTTAGCGTATCCTTATAAATTCCATTTGGTTTTAAAAAAATAGAATTTGATAAATATTTAGGATTGTATTTAATTTTTCCATGAGCTAAAAAATGAATTCCTTTATATGTTATAGTATCCAACAAAGGGTTTCCTTTTCTTGCAAAAGAGTAGTCTGTGATAACATTTACTTCAGATATTTTTTGAACTTTAAAAGGAGTATTGACATACCCCTCTTTTTTTTCTATAAGTCTATTCCCAGATATTAAAAAATCTACATTTGTTTTGTAGTCAGTTCTTGAAGAGTCTAAATAAAAACCTAAAGCAGCTTCTGAAAATCGATAAATACCATTATTTTTAAACAGTTTTATGACTCTACTAGCTTCATCTCTAAATGTTTTATCATTGTATTGTTTTCCTTGTTTGAGAAGAGAAGTGCTTTCTGAATTCCTATAAATAGAATCTAATACAGCAGATTCTATTTTGATGTTTATGGTATCTAAAAGAGTTGGTTTTCCTTTATTTATATGATATTCTAAAGTTGCTTTTTTATTGTTAAACAAATTTATAACAGTATCTACTTTAGTTTTAAAATACCCCTGAGTTTTGTAATAGGCTCTCAGATTCTCTGCAGTTTTTTTAGCTTTTTTCTTATTTATAATTTCAGGACCTTGATAATTTAAAAACCAATTATTTAATTGAATAGAAGAGTTGGCAAATCCGATACTTTGCTTCTCAGAAAAAACGTTTTTGATAAAATTATAAGATTGAGGATTTTTTTTCCTCCATTCAGAAGGTGTTTTTGGTTTTTCTAGATTTCCAATATTATGAAAATACAAACCAAGAGGTAGATTTAAAAACCTTGGATTGGGTTTTTGTAGAATGTATTTTTGAAGATCACTTCTTTTATTTTCAACATTATCAATGAAAATATAATTTCGCGTAAGCATGTGTTCATCTTCAGCAACATGTTTTGTAGAATTACATGAAATGAAAATGATGACCAATAAAAAAGAAAACGAAAGTTTTTTCATTACTTTAGCCGAGCTATCAAAATCAAAAATAGTATTTTTAGCTGGCATATTTCTATTTACAATCAATTAATGAGTATCTCAAAAAATCAATTTAAATTAATAACAAGTTTATCCCAAAAAAAGTATAGACTTAAGCATAAATTATTCATAGCAGAAGGAGTAAAAGTAGTTCAAGAATTATTGAATTCATCATTTGAGGTTGAAACTCTTTTTTGTACAGATGCTTTTTTTTCTGATTTTTCTAATCACAAAATAATTCGAATTTCAGAAAGTGATTTACAAAAAATTAGTAATTTAAAAACACCCAATAATGTTTTAGGGTTGTTTAAAATTCCAGATGAAAAATCACTTCAAAAAAATGGAATTACAATTGCTTTAGATGCTGTAAATGATCCAGGGAATCTGGGAACAATCATTCGGTTGTGTGATTGGTTCGGAGCCTCTCAATTGGTTTGTTCTAAAGATACTGTAGACTGTTACAATCAAAAAGTGGTCCAAGCAAGTATGGGTTCTTTGACCAGAGTTTCTGTTATTTATATGGATTTAGCAACCTATATAAATGATTCAATTTTACCAACTTTTATTGCCGATATGGAGGGTGAAAATGTTTACAAAAAAGAACTCCCAAAAGAAGGTGTTATAATTATGGGAAATGAAGCAAATGGAGTTTCTAATGAAATTAAAAACCTCATAAATAATAAAATTTCAATCCCTAGATTTGGGAAAAACCAAGAAACTGAGAGCCTAAATGTTGCCACTGCAACCGCTGTTTTTCTCAGTGAGTTTATGAGAAGTATTTCGTAAGCAGTTTTTAAACAGAAGTTGTTTAGTCAAACTCTATTCAAAAGCCAAAGTCAGAAATACACCACGAGTTCCCATGAAGTTTACCGGGGCAGTCCATTTACTTCCTGAGTCTTTGTCGTATTTTAGCTCATTGTTTATCGCAAAAATTCCTCGAATAGAGGGAGAAAATTTAAAGAAGTACAAATAAATATCTATTCCCAAACCAACTTCATACATGAAATTATTTGTTTTCATTCTGAATTGCCCAGCGGAGTTGTCATCCTGATTTGCTTCATTGCTTGAAAAATTATAATTATATGAAACACCAGCCAATACAAAGGGACGAATATTTTTGTATCGATCTGTACTAAATTTAAACAATAAAGGAACATGTAAAAATGTAGAACTAACCTCTCTAACACTATCTCTTGAGAGGGGAAGATGATTAAAATAAATGCTTTTAGTGTTGGTCATTAAACCAGGTTCTAAACGTAAATTTAAATTTTTGTGTAGTCGTAAATCTGCTATTATACCAACATTAAAACCGGAAGTTGGAACTACTGTAATATTTGCATTTGGAACTGAAGCAATATCTTTTAAACTAATTTTAAAATCATTTTTATTTAAACCTAAGTAAAAACCATAGTGTATTTTCTTTTTATCAAAACTGGGTAGATATTCAATTCTCCCACTTTGGGCAAAAAAGGCAACAGAATTTAAAAGGAAAAAACAAAATATTATTATCTTATGAATCATTATTTACGAGCAGTATAAATTGTAGCAACTCCAAAAGTTACTGGTTTGTTTTCTGTATGTTTAAACCCATTTTTTTCTAAAATATTGTTGAAAGCTGTTCCAAAAGGAAAAGAATTTGCCGATTCAGATAAGTATGAATAAGCCACTTTGTCTTTAGAAAATAGTTTGCCTACAATTGGTAAAAATAAATTGGTATATAATTTATAGCCTTGTTTAAAGGGAAATTTAGTTGGGTTAGAGGTTTCCAAGATAACTAAGACTCCTGTTGGCTTTAAAACCCTAGCAATTTCTTTAATTCCTTTGTCTAAATTTGCGAAATTCCGAACTCCAAAAGAGACAGTAATTGCATCAAAAGTATGATCACTAAAAGGCATTTCTTCAGAATCACCAACAATCATTTCTATTTTATCAGACAAACTTGCCTTCGCTATTTTTTGTTTACCTACTTCTAACATCCCTTCAGAAATATCCAAACCAACAATTCTTTCTGGAGCTAATTTAGACATCATTAAAGCCAAGTCTCCAGTTCCTGTAGCAATGTCTAAAATTTGTTTTGGATTATCTTTGCCAACAATTTCTACTACTTTTTTACGCCATTTAATGTCAATTCCAAGGGATATAATTCTGTTTAAGCCATCATAATTTTTAGAAATAGTATCAAACATTTGAGCAACTTGCTCTTTCTTTCCAAGTTCTGAGTCTTTATACGGTTTGATGATTTTTGACATATTTTTTATCCGTTAATTGCAATTACTTCATTAATCTGATTCGGTAACATTTCTTTTAATAAGTTTTCAATTCCGTTTTTTAATGTTGCGGTTGAGGATGGACACCCACTACAAGCACCTTGAAGAATGACCCTAACTATTTTATGTTCATCATCATAGGAACGAAAAGCAATATTTCCACCATCACTGGCAACTGCAGGTTTGATATATTCATCTAGAATAGCTACTATTTCAGCAGAAATCCCTTCTAGTTTAGGTTTAGATTCCTCAATGTTATTTTCTAGTGTTATTTTTTCCTCAGAAGGAAGTTCTCTTATAATTGTTTTTCCTGCAACTAGATATTCACGAATAAAAGTTCTTACTTCCGTAAAAACATCATTCCATTCTACCATGTCATATTTTGTAACAGAAACATAATTATCAGAAATGAATACTTCTTTTACGAAAGAGAAATCAAAAATTGCCTGAGCCAAAGGCGATGATTTACTAGCTTCATCAATGTTTTTATACTCTACATCAGTTTTTGTCAATGATTTATTGGTTCCAAATTTCATTACTGACGGATTTGGAGTAACTTCTGCATACACTTCAATCGCTTCTTTTGTAGAGACTTGTTTTTCATTTACAATAACACCATTGTCGTTTAAATAAGTTTCAATCTGTTCTTTAACTTCTTCTTGAACGTCTACCCATTCTAAAATATCAAAACGTTGAATAGCAATAAAATTAGCAGTAATAAACACTTTTTTTACAAAGGGTAAGTAGAATAATTGTTGAGCTAAAGGTGAATTCTTCGCTTCATCAATATTTGAATACTCATAACTTCCACCATTAATTAAAATTTGATTGGTATTAAACTTTATAATCGTATTGTTTGTCGTTTCTTGAATTGAAATTTCTAGGTCTTGCATTGTGTTAATAATTGAATTGCAAAATTAAGGCAAAAAAGGCAAACAGTATTGTTTTTAGGATGTTAAATAAAAATTCCGCTAGAAGATAAATTTTACCTGTTCATGCGGAATTTAAAAGGTGAATTTTAAAGTTACAGATTTAAAGTAATTGAAGCAGTATAGATTTTGTTATCTATTTTCAAAGCTGCAGGATTCACATCATAACCAGTATAAAAATTGTAAGAACTATTTTGATTGCTATTATTGTAAGAAAAATCTAATTTAAAACTACCAAAATTATAACCTACTCCAAAGGAATGCCCCTTTAAATTGTTGGCCTCTGGAGCTAATTTGTTTGGATTTTGTTCAAATTTATAGCCTCCTCGAATACTAAATTTATCAATACGCCATTCTGTACCTATATTATATGAATATGTATTTCTTAATTGGTTTTGAAAAAATTGATTCTCTTTAGAGAAAACACCATTTGATAATTCAATATTTTTATAATTTTTATTGACATAATCAAAACTTAATAAACCGCTTTTGCCAAAAATAAAAGCAGCACTTGCTGTTACTTTACTGGGTGTTTTTAATCTATAAGCAATTAATTGTAAATCGTTGAATTCTGAAAAAGAAGCTTCGTTTTCTGGGAAAAAAGTGGTTTCTCCAATATCATAAGTGCTGTCTTGGTTGTAATTTGTGTCTTGTAAAATTTCTTGATACAAAGTAGGTGTTTGATAGGCTAAACCAAATCTAAAATTAGGATGTGCTTTGTAGATAAAACCAGCATTTGCAGAAAAACCTGTCCCAGTTGAAAAATTTTCTTGATATAATTCTACATCGAGTATATTTCCATTAACATCACTATTTAGTTCTGTTAATACTGATTGTTGAGTGAAGTTTAAATCATACAAATTTAAGCCGACACCTATAGATAGTTTTTTTAGATGAACAGCAGAAATAGCAAAGTTTAATTCGGTCAATTCTCCTCCATAATTAGTATTAAATAATTGGCCGTCTGTAAAATTATAAATCAATGCTGGTGTATTATTATCTCTTGGATTTGAGTCAAATCTTGTAACAGCTTCATTCCCTTCAGCCGAAAAATTATTTGTAAAATCTTTTGTAATTCTATAATTGAAACCGATGGCAAATTTATCCCATTCTGTATGATGTAAATTGTTAAAAACTAGTACAGCTCCTGCATGAGAAAGATTTACAAACTCATTATTGTAGGTCAACGTTTTTCTATCATTAAAAGCAGCATCACCATAGGAGGCGTCTATCTTAGAATTTCTAGAATTAAAAGTTCCAGAAAAAGAACTGCTATTAAAAACTGCAATACCAGCTGGATTAACATTAATCGCAGATACATCTCCACCCAATGCTCCGAAAGCTCCACTCATTGCCGTATAACGCGCAGAACCATTATTGTCATTTTGTGAAAAAAGGATTCCTAGGTTTTGGTATTCTAAAGATTGTGTATAGGAAGTAATTGTGGTCGCGAAAAAAATCGCTATTATTAAATATTTTTGCATTCTTTTTAGATTTAAATTAATTTCTTCTTGAAGATGAAGAACTTCGAGAGCTGCTTCTGTTTGTTGAACTTCTTGTTGGTGAATTCATTGGAGAAGAACTTCTATACGATGAGTTGTAATTTGTATTCGATGTGTTATAATTTGTATTTTTAATAGAAGAATTGGTATTACTTTTTCTTGTGTACACATTAGAGCTTGTATTTCTTCTTGAAGAACTATTTTTAGATTCAGTGTTATTTCTTTTTGAAGAACTAGGCCTTGAGGAATTCGGTTTAGAAGACCTTCTCACAATAACAACTTCTCTATTTTTTTTAGTACTTGTTTTATCTTCTAGGTTTGCACTACTTCTTCTGCTTCCAGAACTTCTTCTTGTGGAGGAATTTCTCGAATTTTGAGTTGAAGAAGAGCTTCTCGAACGCGAAGTACTTCTTCTAGTAGATGGAGAGGTTGTTGTATTATTATTTCTTCTTGAAGTTGTTGTAGATTTTATTTTTGAGGAAGTACTATTGCTTCTGCTAGTTGTAACTCTCTTATTAGCATTAATGCTACTGCTAACAGTTCTCCTTCCATAATTGCTATTTCTGTAGTAGCGATTACGATATCTGTTGTTGTAGTTTCTGAAAGAGTTTGCATACCCATGATAATAGGGTTGGTAAAAATACGGACTATAAAACCCCATGTTCCAGGAATAATTATTCTGATATGGATTCCAATAGGGATTATAATTCCAGGCATAACCTTGATATCCCCAATTTCTGTAACCCCAGGTATCATAATATCCATTGCCATAAAAATTACTCCAATACGGATTGCTAATTAAATTTACTTCTACAGCCACATCATTATTACTATTCTGCCCCCAAGGTTGATTCGGATTGTAGTTTAATGTTTCATCAATAGTTTCATCATCTATATAAATTGTATCTACAGAATTATAATCATCCACATTTGTAAAAACATCTTTGGTGTCTATTTCTTCTAAACTATTTAGTTTTTTTAAAAAATAATTGGTTTCATAATCGTCATATTGTTTTTCGTTAACGATTACTACTTTTTTATTTGAACTAGTTGCTACTTCATCACCATAAATTCCGTCATTATTTGAGGTGTTCTGATAAACTCCACAAGAAACCAATATTGAATTAGTTATCAGTAATACGAATAGTTTATTTATATTTCTTTGTTTCATGTTGGATATATTTAGGAGAATTCGTTTTATTAATTAAATTTTGCAAAAAACTCTTTAAATTATAGTAGTTTTGTACTGTTGATGTTCAATAAATTTTAAATATTAACCAAA
>Ga0066605_10002784_pt1 | contig 10915 bp, 8 predicted proteins | sample SaaInlLV_DNA_10m_FD_60385 | JGI IMG/M metagenome (GOLD analysis project Ga0066605, IMG submission 60385) | Marine microbial communities from expanding oxygen minimum zones in the Saanich Inlet - SI075_LV_DNA_10m | ecosystem: Environmental > Aquatic > Marine > Unclassified | place: British... | reverse complement strand
ATTTTCTCAAATTATTTTGGTCTTCCTCCTGGAAAGTATCGAAATTTAAGAAAGAAGGGTATCGAGCTATCTTGAAATCAGCTGGACATACAGAACTCAGCTAGACCTTTTCGCTGGTCTTATGACAGCGACACCAAAAAAGTCAGGGATTCGATATTCTTAGACTCATTTTTTTGGCCTCAGTCACCGTGATCAAAGTTGGTGAATGTGTTTGAGTTTTGAGTTTATTTAGGAATCCCTTGATTTTCCCATCGGGTTTTTCGAATGAACTTTTCATGTATTTGTGGTCAGCGATCAGTCTCTCCATCACGACAGCACCACGGGGTCCATACTTGGGGATGACTGACAGAAAGGTTTTAAGTTTAAAACTCCATTTTCCGGTTCTCGCTCGAACTAAGCTTTCGAGATGATTCAAACCTTCTTCAATGTTGAATTTTGTATAAAGATCAATACCTGGGCCCAAGGCGATTCCAGGATTGTGGTAAGTATGATAGGTCGGATCTTGATCTTGTAGAACATGTTCAAGAGGATCGGCAATGAAATGATAGTCTGCAAAATGAATCCCTTTTAGCATTCCAATAGCGACCCCCCGCCCTGTTTGTCGTGGGTGTTGAAGAAGTTTGTTAACACACTGGTAATAGAGAGGTTTGTTTTGGATGACTTCGTTCATCCAGGCTTGGCGGCTATGAATTTCCCCCTCAAGTTCCGATGATGGATTTTGATGGCGCTCCTTCATGAACTTCTTTTGGTCATCAATGAACACCTGCCCAATTGTAATGTCAGCGTAACCATAAGGATCCTCAGGTTTTTCTTTCAAAAGCAAATTCATAAAATCATTGAAGTAGTCTCGCCTCTCCCTCAGCGTCGGAGCCGTGTCACATCTTAGGGTGATCCTCTCCTCAGAATCCTTCAAGATTCTTATCAGCTCATGTTCAATGTCTTGAGGGATTGGAGTGTTGTGATAGTGTATGATGGCCGATTGTCTTTCGTGAGGAAGGAGAGATTTATCTTTGAGAATAGAGAGCAGGATCTCGTGAATTCCCTTCCGTCCGTTGTCGTAATAGTCTTTGTTTTGTAAATACCTTTTTTTACCCTTGGGGCCAGTGGGGAGTTTGTACTTTTTCCTCAAATACTCCCTTGCTTTTGATCTAACTTGTGGGAAAGGGTTTTTGAAAAAATCAATGAGTTTTTCATGAGACATCTCTTGGTTTACGCAAGCATCTCTTGACATGACTTCAGATACGGCCTTCTTGCCTTTGACCCATATAGATTCATCACCTTCACGACCTGTGATCATGAGATTTCTTCTTGAGGCAGCCCTAAATAATAACTGAGCTCCCATGTTAGATCCCTCCTTGTCGGAATCGCCGTTCCCCATGGTTGATTCTGTTCCAATTTTAAAATACCATTGAGATTTCTGGTAGAACTGCTGAAAAACTTCAGGACCAGACAAATGAGCTCCCAAGGGGGTCCAAAGTGGATTGAAGAACTTGCTGGCGTGACCACTCGTCAGTTGGTCGTGTCCGAGGGCTGCACATTGGGAAAAGTAGGAGGCTGCTTCGGAGTCACCGAGAAGAGAAAAGGCAACGGCGGCAGATCCACTGGTTCCATTGTTGTTATAGCTGCCACCACTGGGTCCATGGAATCCATAGGGAAAAGATCCTTCCCACACATGGTGCCGAGCATATTTCCTACTTTTTTCAATGGCGCTGTTCAAAATGGGATCGTTGATCCCACATTTCTTGGCCATCACCAAAGCTAAAAAATTACTAAGGGTGGGTTGGTTCATCTGTCCATACCCAGGGACCCGGTTGATGATGGGACGGGCCATGGCGTGTCCCCACATGCCTGCGGAATCTTGTCCTTTGGAGAGGCTTAGAGAGTATGATTTCAAGGGGGCCAACGCCTCTTTGTCTTGGGTGAGACAATAATATTCAGCCAAGAGGATCGCTTCATATCCCCAGTTCCAGCCAGTGCTATTTTTGCTTTTGAGAAATTCTCCTTTGGGTTGTTCTTTTAATCGCTCCTTGATATACTTAAAAACGAACGACAGGTACTTCGCTTCGCCGGTTGCCAAAAGGCCCAAAAGGCCGGATTTGGTTGTGCCTTCCAAAGAATTGGGGTTGGCCATCAGCCTGTCGGCCAACCTAGTGATGATCTTGTCTGTTTTTGGGCATTGGTCGGGAGAGGTTGAGCTGTACTCACCTAAGCTTGAGACGTCAAAGTTCTCAATGATCTCCTTCTTTCCTTTCTTTTTTTTATTCTTCCCAGCCGATAGAGTGGTATCTGAGGCCAATAAAAAACATAAAGTTGTGAAGAGAATAGTTTTTAATGCAACAGATACCTGAGACACGATGGATTCTTTTGAGGAAGATGATGAGAGAGTAAGGGCTAGTTCTCATATAAAAATACTCGAAATGATCAATCATTTTTACCCAAATGAGTCATCGATAAACAATGTGTTCCACCGGATCAACTTCCTCTAGCAACGTGAATAGTTATCGGGAGCTCTTTATAGGCCTGAACGTGTGGTGATTCGGAAGGAGACAGCAATGGTGGAGGGGACCACTTCTGGAACTTCAATCTTGAGGCCGTCTTCATCGATCCAAAATTTCAAAGAGTTGCCATCTCCTCCCAGCATGTCTACCTTCAAGATGTCAGAGGGGTGAAGTTGGTTGCAGGCCGCGAGCTTTGAACACGTGAGAAGTTCCCCTGGGCGACCAAGGGCCGTGACGTAGACGTTGTCTCCACTCGTGGTATAGCGAAGATCGTGGCTGGTGAACCTTGGTTCGTTGTCTTCGTTAAAGTGACTTCCACCATCAGATTTGGTGGGCCCTTCACCAAAATACAACCAAGGAACGGTTCCATAAATGGCTTCCCCATTGATGGCGAGCCATTTTCCCATTTCGAGAAGACAATCTTGAGCTGGCTGAGGGATACTTCCATCGGCTCGAGGGCCGACATTTAGCAGGAGGTAGCCGTTTTTACTGACTCGATCAATGAGATTGTGAATGAGGCGTTCGGAAGATTTGTAACCAATGCCACGAACATGGCTCCAGCAGCCTCGAGGGCCTGCATCGACACAGGTATCTGATAACCAGGTGTTTGGAGTGAGGTTGTTCATTTTCCCCACTTCTAGATCAAAGAGTCCTGTGTTGGCTGAAAGGTTGAAGTTCTTGAATGCGACGGTGACATCCTTCCCACTTTCTTCGGCTTTGTTGTAGTAGTAGGCGAGAAAGTTCTTCCGGTATCGTTCAGGAATTTTGCCCAGCCCAAAGTCAAACCAGAGCATGTCGGGATCGTAGTTATCGATCACCTCAATGATCTGGTCGTACCAGTCCCGAAGGTATTTTTCATCGGGTAAATCACCGTCTTTTTTGCGCCGACTGTAGAGAACCTCAGAGGCAGGGTCAAGGGTGTCGAAGGCTTCATCTTTTGGAAAAAACCACCAGTTGTAATTGTGGTGAAAGGTGGTGATGAATTTCATGTCCATGCCCTTGATCGCTTTTTCTAATTCTCTAGTGACGTCTCTTTTAGGGCCCATTTTTGAGGAGTTCCATGGATTGACGGCACTGTCCCACATCGCGAAATTATCGTGATGAACAGCGACGGGGCCTGCAAACTTGGCCCCAGCATCTTTGAATAGTTGAGCCCACTCCTCTGCATCAAATTTCTCCGCTGTGAGTTGAGGAATGAGGTCCTTGTAGCCAAATTTCTGACTCTCTCCGTAATTTTTGAGGTGATGGCGGTACTCAGGTTGATCTGGACAATACATGTGCTTTCCATACCAAGTGCCATTGCTTCCATAAGCGGGAACGGTGTAGGGTCCCCAATGGGTATAAATTCCGAATTTGGCTTCTCTCAACCAGGTTGGCATGGAATATTGACTCAGAGAGTCCCAAGTGGCTCGATATTTTGGCATGGTGATGGTTCTGTGAGGGGTATGAATAAAATTAGAATGATCAGAGTTTAGGCTGACCATGGTGGTGAGTCAATGAACAAAAGAGTTGACCTTCTGCACAATCCTTTTACTTTTATCTTGAGCAAGGGCAATCCTTTCTAGTCTTTTGGATAGAAGATGAAAAAATTAGAACATCGTGGTTTTTTGCCATTGGGTTCTGCTGGACAGTGTGGAATCAACACGCCACATCGAGAAGATGAGATTGCGGATTATTGGCTGAAGGACAGATATGTTCTCATGCAGTTTCACACTCCTTTTGAAGCTGAAACGATTCATGGTCGAGTTCGAGGGAAGCCAGGCCAAATGATGATCAATTCACCTGATTTCCACCACTGGCACCGAGGGCTTGATGGGGAGGGTTTTCGCAACGACTGGATTCATATCAAAAAAGAAGATGGGAAAAAATATATGTCGTGGCTTAAGTTACCGTGCAATGAAATTTTTTCGGTTTCGTTGACTGACTTTTTTGGTGAAAAGGTGAGGTCTATTCAACATGAGAGACTTGGTTATGCGCCACGCAGTCAGGAGATCATGGCGGGGTGCGTGAGGGAGCTCTTCTTGCTCATCGACCGTTACCGTCTCATGGCACAGCGTCAAGCTTCCTCACCCATCGAGCAAGAGCATTATGAAAAGCTATGCCATATTCGTTCTCGTATGCAGTCTCATTTCGAGGGGCCATGGGATGTGGCCTCCATGGCCCAAGAGGTTCATTTAAGTCCAAACAGGTTTTCAGTTTTATATCGAAAGTTCTTCAACATTTCTCCAATTGAAGACTTGATTCAAAGAAGAGTAGAGGAGGCAAAAATTCTTTTGCTGAGAAGAAGGTTGAGTATCGCGGAAGTTGCCGATAAGATTGGGTTTGCCAATCCAAATTATTTCAGTCGATTATTTCAAGCCCGCACGGGCACTCCACCCTCCCTATACGGATCTCCTTGAGAAAAGAACAAGGGCAGACATTTTGAATGAAAAGATTTTTCAGAAGAAACGTTTCGTTCAAAGTCACTTTTAAAGGATCTTTGACTTAGGTCCTTGTTCAACGCCTTGTTTTAAAGGGTGAATCGATCATGCTTAGTCTTGATCTAAGTTTTTTGAAAATAGAAAATTTACAACGCTCTTAATGCTAGTTTTGACTTGGGGTTGTTGAGGCCTCACCACGGACCGATACTCTTTATCTCTTCCCCATGCCATGAGTTCTTTTTAGGGTCCTAATGAATCGTTTATTGACCTTCTCTGTTTAGTCGCCGAGTATCTGTGCCGCTTCCAAGGCTTAATGATTCGGTTGGAGACCCCAAAAAGTCCATCAAGGTTTATGTTATGACTGGTCAGTCTAATATGGCTGTGTTCGGAGTTCTAAGGTCTCCCTGACCAATGTACAGCAGTACCTGCTTCTCTATTCACTGTAGTGTGAAGCCCGGGAGAATGCCCGTTGGAGAAGAGTTATTATACCTCTCCATGTCGATCAAGGGCTAAAACATAGCTAAAGAGGAGGCTGTCGCTTATATCTATAGGGGATCCGATGACATTAAGCTTTCACTCGCGACCTTGTATGAATGTGAGAAGCCTGATCTAATAGGCTTTCGCGTTCTCGGAAATTTCCGATTCAGCCTTATTGTAATTGAATTGCGAAGCAGGTTGCTCGTTAAATCCGATAGAGCGTTCTCAAGGCGAGAGCTCGCTTATTTTTCTTTAGAGTCGACAGGACTTTTTGAAGGTGCCAGAAGGCTAAGCTCATGTTGGGAGCGTGATAATCTTATTCTTCTCTACCTGCTTCTTGAGAGTAGCAGGTGCTTCCACTGTTATCAATTCTGTGTTACAGGTCGATGATCACTGTCTTGGCGTTCTCATAAAGAAGGTAAGAACAACAACCATCAGCGGCAGGGAGGTGAGAAACAGGAAACCGTCACTGAAGTCCTTCTCGCCCCTTAGCAGGACTGAGAGGATAGAGGGGCCGAGAGCACTCCCGATAACGACGATCGACATGCTTCTTCCTGAGATCTCTCCGATGTGTTCGCGACCAAAATAATTGGGAAGGGCAACGGCTGAGAGGGGGTTAAAGCAACCTCCACTCAATCCAAGGCCTGCCACGGTGACCCAATAGCCAAGGTGACTGTCCAATCGAGTTGTTCCCCAGCAGGCCAATGCTAAGAAGAGCATCATGAAAAAGACGAGCCACCGAATAGGGCCTTTGTCGCAGTACCATCCGGCTAAGAACCCGGTGACCGTGGCGATGATGGACATGGGTAAAAAAATCGCAAATCCCTCTTGTCCGCTCAAGCCTTGCCCGGTTGCTAAAGCTTCAAGATGAAAGGTGAGGGCTGTCACGATAAGGCCCTGAGCAAAGAGGGCTAAAGCAACTCCCCAGAAAGCCGTTGTCCGTTGGGCTTCTTTCCAGGTGAAGGAGGGTTCTTCCGGAAGGTTTTCATCGGGTCCGTCTCCTCCGGCATCGAGCTTTAGGGAGCAGGATTCTGGAGTGTCTCTGAAGAGCAGCCAAGCAAGGAGCCCCATTCCGATGATAGTGAACATACCAAGAGCCTGCCAGGCTTCTCGCCAGCCCAAGCTGCTCACCATCTGATGGAGGAAACGAGGAGCGTAGCCGAAGGAGAAGCTCACGACCACACCTGAGCAGCCGATGACCAACCCTCTGTGTCTTCGAAACCACTTTGAAACCATGGTGCGACTGACCATGGTCAGCACGCCTTGTCCGGTGAATCGCAACAGGAAGAAAAGGATTCCCATAAGGATAAGAGTCGCCATGGTCCCATTCCCTAGGAACTGAGCCATGCGATCGGCATAGCTCAAAAGAAGAAGGTTGGCTCCCATGCCGACACAGGCCAAGACTCCGAGTCGTCGGTCACCCATTCGATCGTAGAGTTTTCCGGCAAAGGGAAGGAGAAGCCCAGAGAGCAAGGTGCCTGCCAAATAGGCATGACTGAGGCCTGAGCGGTCAAGATTGAGGACCTCTAGAAGGCTTTCGTTGAAAGCAGAGACGCCCATGGTCTGGCCGGGAATGCTGGCGACAACACCAAGAGTCCCGGCCAAAGCGACGACCCAACCGTAATAAAAAGGGAGCCTCTTTGGTGAGAAGGGAAAGTTTGGATGAAAAGCTTTCATGGGAAAGTCATGCTAATGACCGTGGGAACTCCACACGAGGTTTCATTAGGAGGCCTGTGTCAGAGACCTCTCTTAGGGGAGGTGTGAGGGTATTGCACTTAATTGATGATTTTCACCTGTTAATGTAGAGGTCCTGTGTTTCAGGTGAACATCTCTTGAAATGATATCCAAAAATGACCCACGAAAAATTAGAAGAAGAGATAGGGCAGATCTGTCATCCAGGTCGAAGTGGTCTACTATTAATCTTGGGTTTATTGGTCTGCCTTCCCTATGTTATTGTTGGTGGATTGGGATCATGACCCATCCGTTTCGCACGCTGGAAATTGATGACGTGAAGATGGAAAATGAGAGGGGTTTGACTCGAAAAGCATAGAGCGGCATCTTCCTAGCGGAATTGATTGAAGAGGAAGGCGTAGAACCGATGGAGATCTTCTGGCCCAAGATTTTCTTGATCGGCCCTAATCAGTTCATGACAGGGTGATGCCTCAATCTTCTACTCCAAGACTGGCATCTTTCGTCTGAGCTCTTCAGAAAATCCTGAGGCAACCCACTCTCCTTGGGCCGTATTCCAGTGGGAATAAAAGCGTCGCTTATTGGGGTCTTGATGAAGAGCCAGTCTCTCGGGAAATAGATTCCAGTCAGTGAGAACAGGACTCGGGGCTCTCATATACTTCCCTGCTACCGGACCATAGCTTTCGACATACCCTCCTCTGGCATAGTACTGATGCCAAGTTCTCCTTCCGTGTTTTCCATCCCCGTCATAGCGAGTGTGAAAGGTGGCAGAATCAAAAATGACACAACTCCCGGCAGGGGCATAAATGGGAGTCTCCCAATAATCATCACCCAGTTCATCATAAGCTTCTTTGAGTGTATCGTAACGTCGGCTGTGTGGGACCACACAAAAAGTCGGCGTGCCAGGCTTCACATCCGAAAGGTAGTGGATGACGCTGAGGTAGTCACAGGGCATATAAGGCTCTCGTCTTTTGCGAGCTGGTAAAACTTTGTCATGGTGAAAATTCATGGTTCCAACCCCAGCGTTTTCGGGTACTTCCCTCAAATTAAACTCACTGAATCTGGGACGGTCTTCTCCACCCAATAAGTCACAGACGATTGGGTAACTCTTGGGGTGCTGGGTGTAGGGATCTAGTTCTGGATGGTCGAGGAGTGGCTGAGGGTAGGCCAATCCCTGAGCCTCGTGGTATCCTGTTCTAGACTCCCCTAAACCCCATCGTTCTGGAGACTCCTTCTGGGTTCGATTACAGAATTCGTTTAAATGATCTAATTCATTCCGGGATAAGCAGTCACTCAGGACGACATACCCATTGTCGGAAAAAAACTCGACAGCTTTTTTGCGCTCTTCGACCGGGCTAAAGATAGGTGGATCGACTAAGGCCATTCGACCAAAGCCTTGGTCTGCCATACCGACGTCACCGGATTGATTCTTCTCCTGTTGCAATTTTACACTCATGATCTGCTCTAAAAAACAATCGTTTGTATTTTTTGGGATTTTTTTTCCAAGTCAATACCAATTCTGAAAAACACGTGATTTTAGGGTTGCACTTTGTCGGATCTTTTCGCAATGGGCGAAGTGACCACGAGACGGAAGACACCGATGACTCACTCAACTGGGTTTCAAAAGTATCAGTCGAGTTCCTGCTCCTCGGTTTGCTAGAAACTTGATGTTGGGTCATCATGCCTAATATCATCTAAGGATGTTAGGCAAGCACATAGCAACCTTCCTCAGTATTATAATCATGAATGTGGTTGTTTTACTAGCGGCATCACCATCGGTCCTGACGATCAATGAAGTTTTTACCCATAATGAAAAAGGAAACTTTGGGGGGCTACCCAGTGACATGATATCCGGAACTGGAATGAACGGAAATCCAAATGAACAGTATGCTCCTCCGACATCTTGGTCTTGGCCAACAAGTGATCCCTCAACATGGACGACAAATGGAACTAACCGTTATTGGGATGAGTGGCAGTCAAATCGAATTCTAGATTCTGTATCATCGGTCAATAATAAAATTGGTTTCGCAATCTTCGATCTGGGAGAGATTTTTAATCTAGAAATCTTCTATATTTGGAATGAAAGAGAAAATTCAAATCGCTACACAAAGACCTTTAGTGTCTATCTTTCATCTTCCCCGACGGTATTGCCAACTCATGGGCCTACCAACAGCACAACAGTTGATTGCGACTTTTCGTCAGGAGGAACTGGCTGGACATTAATCAATTCAGGGGGAGAACTCACGGGCACCCACCAGGGAAATCAGACCATTGATCTATCTTCTCATCAGGGGCGCTACATCGCTGTGGAGATACTGACCAACAATGGGGACCCCAACCGTGTCGGTTTGGCTGAGGTGGGAGTGACTGGAAGCCCACTCACTTCCAAGGGAACTTTTTTCCTCATCGAATAATATATGAATGTCTGTGATATAGAGGATATACTTCTATCTTGAGTCTCCAAAGCTCTAAGTTTAATTTTAACTCATGGGCGAGGGGTCTTCGGTAACTGGGTGAGAATAGCTTTGCTTGCGTCGTCATTTTTTCAAGGGAAGAAAACAGTAGGAATTTTCTTCTAAAGATATTGCAAGCCCATCCGGCAGGGGAACATGTGAGAGTGCAACTTACGGGTCATAGGTGTTCCAGATGTTCTTAATGGCGACCATCTCGTTTCCGTTAATTTAATGGTGTTCGCAAAGGTTTACAGGGGCTTTACCCTCTGGAAGGCAGAGAGAAAGGAAAACACATTAATAAAACTACGAGAGGGGATATAAGTGTCCCGTAAACCCTCTGATTCGCTTTTTGATGATTTTATCTTTCATAAGACAGATATTTCTCGAAGCCTAAGATATAACGGGAATGTATGTAGTGATTTTCAAATTTTATAAATTAAGGAGCGGCAAGCCTCTTTTCTGGGTGGTTTTAAGGTTATCAACCTTATCTCTTAAGCTAAGAAAAATGCGTTTGGCATATTTTAAGAACTTTTTTCGGCAATGTATATGATAATTTCTTCACAATTTAGTACTGCCTTAGGGCCCCAGAATTAAGTAGCTTTTTTAGGGGAGGTGTGCGGGTTTCCCTTTGAATCTATGATCTCCTCATGTTGGCAAAAAAGCCCCTGTATTTCAGGTGATGATCGCCTGAAATGAGTTCCAAAAATGACCCAAGAAAAATTAGATGAACAGTTAGGGCAGATCTGCCATCCAGGTCGAAGTGGTCGATTATTATTCTTGGGCTTATTAATCTGCCTTCCTTTATTTTATTGGTGGGGCCTTGGGCTGAGGGTTCATCGGGTTAGGATGCTGGAAATAGATGAGCGTGGAGAGCTTGTCTCGCTAAAAGAGCGAGGTCGGGCCCTGAATTTGAAGCAGGTCGAGGCGATTAGAAATAAAGAAGGGGAATGGGAGGCGTTTGACCCTAAAAGACTAGAGCGTTTACCGGCCGGTGAAATAGAATTGAAGTGGGAGGCGGAGAACATCTGGTCCCTCATCAGGTCAGAGCTGTTTCCATGAAAATGCTCCATGACGTAAAGGGGCTTGTCGAGCTAGCCGAGCCAGAACGAAAAACTGTTGTTTATCTGGTGCTGATGACGGCTCTCGAAGTCTTATTGAGCCTTCCCAGTCCCATCCTATTCGCGTGGTTGATCGAGAAGGCTCTCGATGATTTAAACCTCAAGGACCTCGTCTTCTTCTCAGTGTGCATTCTGTTTCTGGAGTGCTCAAGCGCAGGCTTACGGATTGTGAGAGTCAGGTACAACCGTTCATTGGCCGTCGAAACGGCGAATCGTCTGAGGGACAGATTTTTCAGTCATCTCCTGCACCTGCCGTACCA
>Ga0066605_10002783_pt1 | contig 10916 bp, 4 predicted proteins | sample SaaInlLV_DNA_10m_FD_60385 | JGI IMG/M metagenome (GOLD analysis project Ga0066605, IMG submission 60385) | Marine microbial communities from expanding oxygen minimum zones in the Saanich Inlet - SI075_LV_DNA_10m | ecosystem: Environmental > Aquatic > Marine > Unclassified | place: British... | reverse complement strand
GGTGCGGACACATACCCGCCAGCGTCGAAGGCCTCCGAGCTTTCGGCAGTCCATTGCTTGATCTGTTTCAGATAGGCGCTCATCGCCTGTTTATAATGCGGCGAACCCGGCAGTGTCTTTTGCACCATGGCATGAATGTCAGCCACTGCGTCAATGCCTTCGAAGCCGCACGGTGGAGTCCATGGCTCGATGCGTGTGCCACCCCAGGAACTGTGCAACAATCCCACCGGCACATTTAAATCATGATTCAGCTTCTTGCCGAAATAGTAAGCCACTGCAGAAAAACCACGAACGGTTTCCGGCGTGCATGCCGTCCAACTCGCATTGATCGTATCCAGCGGATAAGCCGATGCCACACGCGGGGTGTCATATAACCGAATGGTTGCCGATTCAGCATTAGCAATGTCCGTATTGGCCTTGCTGCTTTGGTGCATGGCCCACTGCATATTCGACTGACCGGAACAGAGCCAAACTTCGCCAACCAAAACATCGCGAAGTGCGACTGTCTGTTGCCCCACGGAAGAGGTCACCAGCAGTTCGCGTGGTGTCGCGGATGCTTGAAGCGGATCAAGGTCGATGCGCCATTTTCCAGCGGAATCGGCGGTGGCGGTTTTACTTTGTCCGTCAAACTCAACCGTCAGAGTGGCACCCGCATCTGCTGTGCCCCAAACTGGCACAGCTTGCTCGCGCTGTAGCACCATATGGTCGGAGAAGATCGCCGGCAGCGCTAACGCTGCGGACAGGCCAGTCGATGTGGCCAACCAGGCAAGCGCGGCGGCACTGGCGAATCTAGTCATCGCGATGAAGCGGGTGAGTGGTATTGTCTTTTTCATATTACTTAGGTATTGATGTTGGGAGTGTAAGGATTGCCTATTCTTTTTTAGATGATCCTATTAGCCGCCGGAATGGGGTTCATGCTGTTTTTTTGCGACTGATTCTTGTGAGTGATACTACACTGATTGAGCCGAACTGTCTGCCTGTACAATTGGACAGGTCGGGGCATCTGGGGGAATGTAATCTGCTAAAACAGACGTGGCAGTATTCTTAAAGTTCCGTCTCCGATGTTCATCCATTCATGCGCAGACTCAGTATCAGTGTATATGAGTGATGTGGTTAGGATTTGGACGCTCGGGACGCCTCCGTATTTTCACAGAATTCCAGAGCGAAATGCCTTGGCGACGGCACCCGCTTGAGATTGGACCTGTAGTTTTTGGTAGATATTGTTAAGGTGGAAGGCACCAGTCCGTCGGCTGATATTCAATTGGTCTGCAATTTCCTTAACCAGCAGTCCTTCTGCCAGTAGTTCCAATACCTCAATTTCGCGCGGTGACAAAGCGTATGTTTCGGAAGGGCTGGGTTTATGGATTTCTGCGAGCACCAATTTTGCCACTGCCGGACTCAAGGGTGCTCCGCCTGCAAAGACCGCTTGCACGCCACGGATGATCTCTCTGGGCTTCGCGGTTTTGAGGAGATAGCCGGCCGCCCCAGCATCTAAGGCTTCGAGCACTTTCTTCTTGTCTTCAACTACCGTCAATACCAGCACGGCTAAATCTGGCGCAAGCGCGGATAGCTTACGAATGCCTTCCACGCCGCCCATCTCTGGAAGTCCGAGATCCATCAATACAAGATCAGGGTGTGGCTCCGCTGCAATTGCTTCGAATAACTTCGGGCATGAGGGAAAAACTCGCTCGCAGTCGACGTGTAGTTCTCGATTCAATAAGCGCTGTAACATGCGACGATATGTGCCATCGTCCTCGACTACCCATGCTTTGATTGGAATCATATTAGTTAGACGTTTTGTATAGATTATCTGTTTCGCTCAACAATGATTTTAAAGAAACTGTCAATCGCACGGTAGTGCCTTCACCCGGCTGAGAGATCAGCTCTAGCTCAGCAGCCATTTCCTTCGCACGATCCTTCATGCTGTCTAAGCCCCAGCCACCTGACTCATCTGCAAGATCAAACCCGCAGCCATTGTCACGCAAGGAAATTTGCAGGCATTGATCCACGACCGCAATGGTAATGTAAGCCTGCGTTGCTTGTGAATGACGAGCGCAATTGTGCACCGCTTCCTTGAAAAAAGAAAATAGGTGCCGTTTGAATATTAACGACACCATACAGTCGGGGCAGTCACTGGGGACCTCCACTAAAAGTTTCACTCCATCCAGCACGCGTTCGGCACGATCCACCAGCTTCTGTATCAACTGTGGCAGGCGAATTGTGCTTTCATCAATCACCCACACGACCTCGCGCAACGCCGCGCACGCTTCGCGAGCCAGCAGGGAAATCGTGGCAATCTCTTCCTTTGCATCCGTATTCGCGAGTTCCAGCTCATCTGCCGCCAATGAAATACTGCCAAGATTACTGCCCACATCATCGTGTAGATCGCGGGCGATGCGCCATTTCAATTTATTCATTCCCCGACGACGCACCTGCTGCTGTACCAGGAGTCCGCCCAGCAGGCAGATTACAATGAGGCTCCCGCCCCAAGTGATAGACCGTTGTTGAATACCTCGCCAATTCGATTGGGCCCGTTCCAGCTCCAATTCCACGACTGCCAGACGCTCATCCAGCGGACGACGCTCAGCCAATCCCTTGATCCATTCGCCCTGTTGCAAGATGCGACGTTGCCAGCTGCACCCATCCACCAGTCTTGACAGTTGGTTCACATACGCATCAGGGATTCCCTTTGCGGTAACTTTGCAATTGATCGAAAATGCCTGGTCGAACTCGGTCACTAAGATTTCCCCCAAGCCAAATATTCGCTTTCCCTGATGCTCACTCAGTCCCTTCATTGTGACACGAATGTATCGGGCAGGGGAAGCCCCGCTAACAACAGAAAGGAGATTTATGCGCGGTTGGTTTACTTCGGTATGTTGAGGATGAATGACCTTAACCGTTTCGAAACTTGGATCCATGGAGAGCTCGACTGAAATTTCTCGAGGGAAACCAAAGGATGGTAAAGCCAAGTCGTGGGGCGCTTTGGCAGGCCAGAAATCAATGCGTCCAATTGGCCTCGTCTGCCCTAAATCCAGCATCACTTGCACTCCTTGCGCGGGTTCGTCACCCGCATCATAGGTAATCAGCAAATCCTCCGATTCGACGATTTCATCACTCAAAGGGAAGCCGAGGCACATCACGCCATCGTTCAAATAACTAATGTCCCACAAGGGAGGCATTGAGAACGAGTCGGAGCTCTTGACGTCAATACTGTCACTGCCCCATTCGGCCATGTTGGCGGCAATACTTCCATTGGGTCTCTGTTGAAGAATGTAGACTTCGCCTAACGCGTAATAGGTTGGATATGATTGATTGGATTGCCGAGGGACCGTAATACGAACCTGCTTAATGTGCTTGCTAAGATCCGTTCGATTGAAAAACACAGGGTACAAGCCTGGATCTGGGAAGTCTTCTTCCATCCAGTTCGCAATGGTATCGAACTGTCCCGTATGGCTGCTGAGTGCCTCGATTTTGAAGCGTTTTGGGAATGCATAGGCCACATGATCTTTCGGGTCGAAGGCCGGCACTAAGGCAATTGAATCAAGGAAATTTGCATATCCCAACTCGAAATCAATTTGATGCGGTGGGAGTGTTTGCCCAGAATCAGACACCGCGAACGAAGAATGAAAGCCCAAACGGTTCGACTGAAAAATCGGCTGATGCTGCGGTAATACGGAAATCTGTTCGAGCAATTGGCCTCGGGCAGCCTCCAACTGCTCGACGCGCTTCCATGGCCACCATGACCATTCCTCGGTGGAGGCTATCTGCCGTGCATTCGATTCCTCTGGGGAACGCGCGTCAACCGCACTAGCATGCCCGGAGAGCGTCACTGCAGCTAAAATGGAAATGTATATTACTTTTTTCATCCGACTTTGTAATCGAGGTGCCTATGAGCCAACCTTGCCAAGGAATGAACCAATTGCAATCAATGAGCTGGTTCATTTGCAGAGAAAAGCTTCTCATTCACTGACCTGTCCAATTAGACAGTAGATAATAAGGCAAAATTACTGTATTATCTTTTTCATTACACCCCTCAGTTTATTAAATTATGGCAGAACATACAGAAATGAATCGACGCGAGTTCCTTAAAAAAGGCGGCTTGTTTACTTTGACTAGCGGCATCATGTTTTATGCCAGCAATGGTGCTTATGGTGCGCCGAATGTGACTGAAGCCAATGTAGCCGGGAAATACGCACGCTTGATCCCTGCCGATAAGCAACTGGACCCCGAGTGGTTTAAGTCGCTGTTTACGAGTGGCGAGCCGCAGATCTATACCGAGCGCAAAGCTTTGGACACTATCGGAATGCCGGTGGGCGGACTGTTTGCCGGTACGGTCTATTTGGGCGGCGATGGACGGCTTTGGCACTGGAATATTCGAAACGACGATAGTGAGGGCATCCAGCCTCGCCGAGTCGATTACAAGGGGCGCTCTATTAGGATGCGGGATGGGGCTAACTATATTTTGCCCGCAGAACGTCGTTATCCGTTTGACCAGAATTTCGCCATCCGCATCAATGATGAGCTACGCACGCTCGATGCAGACGGCTTTGAGCAAGTGTCTTTTGTCGGGCAATATCCCATCGGCGAAGTCAACTATAAGGATGCAGGCTGCCCGCTTGAGGTGCAGTTGTCGGCATACTCGCCGTTTATTCCGCACAACACCGCGGACTCTTCTCTGCCGGTGACAGTGATGTCCTACAAGGTGAGCAACCACAGCGACCAATCAGTGGATTGCGATTTGTTTGGGTGGCTGGAAAATCCGGTCTTGCTTAGTAGTGGGGGGGGCGAGGGCTTGCGTCACAACGAACAGATCGAAGAAGCGGGTTTTGCTGCGCTGCACTGTTCAGCGCGCCTGCCTGATATGACAGGAAGTACACGTCCTGATGTCGTGTTTGAAGATTTTGAGTTGCAGGAATTCACCAAGTGGCAGACTTCGGGGACTGCTTTTGGGGTTCGTCCAGCTCCTAAGCATGCGGTTCCTGCTTATCAGGGAGATCTTAAAATCGATGGGATTCGCGCCGTCAATTCACATGCCACCGCTCCGGGATCTGCTGTCGCCGATAAGGATGCGGCAGTCGGCCGCCTGACTTCAGACCCGTTTACCATTTCACGTAAGTTCCTGCACCTGCTGATTGGTGGGGGTAATCACAAGGGCAAGACTTGTGTCAATGTTGTGGTCGATGGTGCGGTGGTGAGTTCGGTCACTGGCGACGCTCGAAACCAAATGACCCGCAAAGCCATGGATTTGAGCGCGCATGAAGGCAAGCAGGCGACAGTTGAGATCGTGGACGCTGCCTCCGCCGACTGGGGCCATATTGGAGTCGACCAATTGGTTTTCAGTGATCGGCCTCTAAAAGTCGTCAATCCGGATACCGAACGGAGCTACGGTACCATGACCTTGGCGGTGCTCACGGAGGCAGATGCTCGATTGGTCGGTGCAGCCAACCAGCGTATCCCTGATGCAAAGAATGAAGCTCAACGGCCGATGACGGGTTCGTCGGGACAAACCTTGACACTGAAGCCGGGCGAATCGCAAACCGTTAACTTTATCCTCGCTTGGCACTTCCCGAATCTGACAGCCGGTGGTATGCCGGGCGTCGGCCGCGAATATGCTGCGCGCTTTGAAAATGCCTTGGAGGTCACACGCTATGTGGCCAAAGACTTTAGTCGTCTGTCAGGCGAGACCATGCTGTGGCGCGACACTTGGTATGACTCATCCTTGCCGAACTGGTTTCTCGACCGGACCATGGCCAACACCTCGATCCTTGCGACCACGACGGCCTATCGGTTTAAGGATGGTCGCTTCTGGGCTTGGGAAGGGGTCGGCTGTTGTGAGGGTACGTGTACGCACGTGTGGCACTACGCGCAAGCACCTGGGCGGCTGTTTCCAGATGTGGAACGCCGCCACCGCGAAGAAGTTGATTTCGGTCTGGCCCAACATGCCGATGGCAGTATCGGTATGCGGGCACATTTGACTGGCTCGAATCACACTGCCGATGACGGTCATTGCGGACGTATTCTCGGCGCCTATCGCGAGCACCAGATGTCGGAAGACGCTGAGTTCCTGCAGCGCACCTGGCCCAACATTAAGAAGGCCATTCAGTTTATGATTAAGCGCGATGCCAATCGCGACGGTATCCTGGAGGGCGCGCAACACAACACCCTCGACGCCGCTTGGTTCGGGCGTATTTCCTTCCTTGCTACGCTCTACTTGGCGACCTTGCGTGCCGGCGAAGCGATGGCCACCGAGGTGGGGGACACGGCTTTTGCGACGGAATGTAAAGCCATTGCCGACAAGGGGGCTGAAACGATCCTAGAGCTGTATAACGGAGAGTATTTCTTCCACGAACTTGACCCGCAGCATACCGACCACGTTGCGGTGGGTACCGGTTGTTATGTCGATCAGGTCTTTGGCCAGTTCTGGGCGCACCAGGTTGGGTTGGGGCACTTGTTTGATCCAGCGAAGATTCGCTCTGCTTTGGCGGCTTTGTATAAATACAACTTTGTGCCGCATACCGGAACATTTCGTGACACCTTTACCCGAGGTCGTTGGTATGCAAACGAAGACGACAAAGGGCTGATCATGTGCACCTGGCCGAAGGGCGGCCTAAATAAAAAATGGCATGATGCCTGGCAGTTTGGCTATTTCAATGAATCCATGACCGGCTTCGAGTGGCAGGCTGCGGCTCACATGATTTCCGAAGGCCTAGTCGAGGAGGGCATGGCGGTCTCGCGTGCGATCCACGATCGCTACGACGGGAACCTGCGCAATCCTTACAACGAAATCGAATGCAGCGACCACTACTCGCGCGCCATGGCTTCCTACGGAGCGTTCATCGCGGCGAGTGGCTTCGAGTCACACGGACCGCAGGGTTATCTCGGATTTGCCCCCAAGGTGCGCGATGGAGATACCTTCAAATGCGCTTTCACCGCTGCTGGTGGATGGGGCAGCTACGAAGAGCGGGCTGAGGGCGGAAACCTGAAGGCTGAATTGATGGTGAAGTGGGGTGAGGTCAAGTTGGAGTCGTTGGGCTTGGACTTGGCTACTGGAGCCCAGGTCGTTACGGTCACACTGGATGGCCAGGCAGTTCCCGCTTCATTGAAAATGATGAACGGCAAAACCCGTGTGATACTGGAGCAAGGGCTTACGCTGAAACCCGGGCAGGTATTGAATGTTCGTGCATAGAGCTAAACGAAGTATTCGCATGGATAACAATCACGAATAATTATGATTAAACACGTCAAAAAAATAACCCGCTTACTCATCGCATTCACCTGTCTTGCTGCAAGCGCACAGGCAGGCTGGAAAAAGGATCTTTCCGAGCAACTACCGCTACTCGGGCATCGCAATTGGGTGGTGGTGGCTGATTCCGCTTATCCGCTGCAGACGGCACCTGGTATCAAAACCGTTTACGTTGGCGGCGATCATGTGGATGTGGTGAGTGATGTGCTCGATCTAGTTGCGAAGCAAAAACATGTGCGCCCGGTGATTTTTACCGATGCGGAACTTGAGTATGTAACCGAAGCGCATGCCTCGGGGATCGAATCAGTGCGCGGCGAATTACAGGCACTGTTGAAAGGCAGTGGTGTGCAAACTTTGCCGCACGAAGCGATCATCAAGCAGCTCGATCAAGCAGGTGAAAGCTTTAAGGTGGTTATTATTAAGACCGACTTGGTCTTGCCTTATACGTCAGTTTTTATCCGCCTTGACTGCGGCTACTGGAGCGCCGATTCCGAAGCCGCGCTGCGCGCGTCGATGCGTAGCGATAAGGAGTAGGGTCTTCAGGCCATTCAAAGGTTTTTTATATAGGGTCATTAGGGGGTAAGGGTCGCGCTGGGGAGCGCGGCCTTTTTTGGGTGCGTAGCAAATTTTCAGGGGATTTATACCAAACCTTAAAAACAATACAGATGAATCGTGGAGTCTGGGGGTAGCCTCCCTCCCGGTCCATGTGTTGAATGTTTGCGCATAGGTCTAGACGACGTATTGGCGTATATTGTCTGATTAGAACCTTTGTGGTAGTGTGTGCTAAAGACACTGAAGGGCATGGCACGATCGTGTGATATACTAAAAGGGTGCGGGGGCTATACTTCCCATTCACTGACCTGTCCAATTGGACAGTAGATAATTAGGCATAATTTAGTGTAGAATCCTTTTGATGCACTCCCGCGTTGCTGTTTGATTTTCGAAGTATCACTGAGTCGAAATAGAAATCCTATTTTCTTTAACCCCATCTTTTTTGACTATTTTACCCCGCTTTAGTTGTCTTCTTCTTATAGGGATTGCACTGTTCCTGTCTCCTCCCGTCGTTGATGCGCAATCAGTCGACGAATCGCTCGCTGGGCGGATTGATCGACTGACCACGCTGCTGCATTCCAACCAATTGATTGCGGCGCGGCCTTTGATCGCTAGGGTGCGCGGGGAGGTGCCGCCTGAAATGGTGGCCAATCTGGATTTCTATTTAGCGCTCTCCTACGTTTTCGAATACTACGAAAATAATAACTCTGCGGTGCTCACCACTGCTGCAGAGCAATTCGAGGCATTCATCAAAACGTATCCGAACCACTCGTTGAATCCGCTGGCACGCTATAACTTAGCGGATGTGCACGCGATCAAGCAGGACTTTAAAGAAGCCTTGCAGCTCTACGTGCCGCTTTATCGCAGGCCCGTGGCGAACGTGGATCGAAAAGAAGTGCTGAAGAAGCTGGTGCTGATCTATGCGGCCACACAGGAATGGGCTGCCGGCGCGCCCTATTTTAGAGACAGCATGCGCATCGCGGAGTCGAGTGAAGACCGCACCACTTCGGCGGCCTACTTGCTCATCGCTCAGGCGAAATCCGGCGAGGTAATCGATTCGAGTCAGTTATTGGAATTTTTTAAAAGCCCGGCGCCGGTCTTTTTCACGCCCCGTTTCAATGCCGCCATGATGGAGGTCGGTGATAATCTTAGAAAAGAAGGCGACTTGCCCACTGCGAGCTTGTTTTATCTATTTGTGCGCGACTATGAGACGCTGGAAGCTGGATTAAGCGCTTACATTCGTGAACTGGAACAGCGGGTCGCCAAATTCGCAAACAATGTAGTATTACGCAATTTTCACGTGGAGGCCAAAGCCAAGTTAGATAACGCCAACGCAGATCTGGCGGCGCTGCGTAGCTCGACGAATTACACGCCACTGTTGCACTGGCGTATCGCGGGCGTCTACATGGAGATGGAGCGTAAATGGGAAGCGTTTTGGCGTTTCCGTTTAATGGTCGATGCGTATCCAGATCATAAATACGCAGAGGAGATCCTGTTTTCGGCCTACTCGCTGGGCCACCAGTTGGGTGCAAATGCCATCGCGGAAGAGCTCGGAAAACGCTACCTTGATAATGGCAGCTACACGAGCTACCGCGATACGGTCGCCGATCAGGTGTCGGGGATTTATCTGGAAGAGGAAAAACATGACGAACTCTATGCGTTGACCGCTTGGTATCTGGAACGGGCAGCGGACGATACGGCTGCGCAGCTGTTACTCTTTAAGCATGCCGTGGCCCGCTTGACTCGGATGGAGAATCCGGAGTTGATTAACGACTTCCAAATCTATCGGGAGAAGTATGAAACTGCGAAGTGCGCGGTGGTGATTCACTACTTCCTCGGACTGGCGTATTTGATCGAGCAGGAAAATGAGTCTGCGGTCGAGTCTTTCGACAAAGTCATTATTGATTCGAATCCTAAGTTTCGCGCAGATGCCTCTTTTCGCAAGGCACAAGCGGTGCTGGGGTTGGATCGGATCGAAGAATCCCGCGACCTGATCCAGCGGTTCATTGCCGAGTATCCAACTCATCAGTTGCGTGCTGAGGCTGAGCTGACACTCGGCAATGTCGTCGATATGCTTGGTGATGTCGAGGACGCGCTGGTGCACTATTATCTAGTCGAGCAACATACCGAAGATCGGCAGCTGCTGGCGCGCGCCGAATTGAAAATTTCAAGAATCCTGGTCGATCGTCGACAGGACGATGAGGCGATTGCACGGTTGAAGGCCTTCATCGAGGAGCACGGAAGCTACCCCGAAAGTATCCCAGTGAGCGCTGCGCTGGCGACGATTTATACGAACGCAGATCAACCACGTGTTGCGCTCGGCGTATTAAAGCAGGCGCTGGATCAGTTCTTTGAGCAAACAGAGATTCATCAACTGGACACACTGTTGATTGATTATTTAAAATTGGATCGGAGCTTGCGAGCGATGCAAATCGGCACGGACGATTTTTTCAATCTGGTCAAAATCGACCCTGTCCTGCTGGAAGAACTAATGAACGACCGTGCGAAGCAATATCGCTACTTTAAAAAGCACGACTCGGTCGATGTATTGGTTCAGGATAGTTTCGTGCGCGACAATGACTTCCGCAAGGCCGTGCAGGAGGCGATCAGCATATTCGAGGATCAACAGGCTCGGATTGACACACTCAATAAGAACATTCCACTCGAATCCGCCGACCAGCCATTAGAAGATGCAGTGCTAGATCTCACCGAGTTGGATGCGTTGCAGGATGAAGTCAACGCACTGAACGCACGCATTCCCGCCGAAACCGCCGATGCCTTTTTGAATGATGCACTGACGGATGCCTATGCGACTACCAACATGCCCTTGGTGGTGCGCATCCAGACCGCACTTGCGAAAGCCGAAGATCCCGAGCTGTTACCCAATGCCGAACTAATGCAACTCTGGGACGATGCCGAGCGATGGGCACAGCTCGGTACTGCGGGGCAATTGTGGATCTTAGGAGAGCACGCGAAAACAAATCCGACCCGCGTCGCCGAGGTATTGGAAGCGTCCTACCTTGATTTCGTCAACACGCCCAATGAGTTGGGCCTACACCTGCTCCAAGCGCAGTGCTTCCAAGACTTGGATCGCATCGATGAGTCGATCGAGGCCTACCGC
>Ga0066605_10002776_pt1 | contig 10931 bp, 5 predicted proteins | sample SaaInlLV_DNA_10m_FD_60385 | JGI IMG/M metagenome (GOLD analysis project Ga0066605, IMG submission 60385) | Marine microbial communities from expanding oxygen minimum zones in the Saanich Inlet - SI075_LV_DNA_10m | ecosystem: Environmental > Aquatic > Marine > Unclassified | place: British... | reverse complement strand
TCCTCTTCTGATAATGACGAGAGATTGGCGTTCAAAGACGAAGTGCCTACTTCTAAAGAAATAGACGACTGAATGCTTTCTGCGCTTGGCAACGGCTGAAAAGTGCGTACGGGCCCTATGCCCTTGAGATTCACGGTGGAGAGTTCTTGGCAAGGGATTTGGTCGCTGACAAGCGAATAGGTGTCGAACGACATCAGTATTTCACCGTTTTCCGCGGCGGCCTCTAGCCTAGCGGCAGTATTAACGCCTGATCCAATAGCAGTGTATTCCAAACGAGTTTCACTACCAAAGTTACCTACCGTACAAAAGCCGGTAGCGATGCCAATACGCATTTGTAACGGGCTTTGCAGGCCATATTGGTGCCAGTTATCTTGCAGGCCATGCAGTGTTTCTTGCATCTCTTGAGCCATCTTTACGCAGGCTAACGCGTCCTCTTTAACGCCCGTTGATTCTGGATCGCCAAAAAATAGCATGATGCCGTCGCCAATATATTTGTCGATTGTTGCACCATAATTGAGTGCAATTTGAGTCATTGTTTCCAAATACAGGTTCAGCATATCTGTGACATCTTCAGACTCTAGATTTTCTGCAATATTAGTAAAACCACATAAGTCAGAGAAAAATACGGTGAGCTTTTTCCGTGAGCTGGTTCTAGCCACGGCTTTATTGCCGGTGAAAATGGACTGGTAGAGTTGCGGCGACAGATACTTAGAAAGTTGGTTAGATAAACCTTCAAGTTGCTTGTTTGTATCTTGGGCTTCTTTGGACAAGGCGGTGAGGCGCTGCTCGCTTTTATCACTAAGTTTGATGATGCGCTTAGTAGTGCGGAGCAATTTCTTGTATTCAGCGCCGAGCTTTTCGTGATCTGCGGGTGTCGCACTGCCTTCATTGATGAGCGCTTCTGCGGCCTCTAAGACCTTAACCTCATGATCAAAAATGTCTCCTGAAGACATGACGATTTCTCCCTTTTTTTTCTTTCATAACATAACAGAGTGTTGTGCTAAGCCAAAGAAGAAGTGGTCTCTTGCAATAAAAAAGTGACGAAAGGTAATAAAAAAAACAGTGTGAAAATCAAAACCACAAAAGCCGCCGCACTTTTTTGGTGCGCGTGAACGTGACTATTTTGAAAATTTATGAGTCTTACGTTTATTGGCTTGCGCGCAGCTTTTGATAGTCCTGCCAGTAGTTCGGGTAGGTTTTATTGACGACCAATTTGTCGTCAATTTGGAGTGTTTCGCACCGGCTTCCAAGCAGCGAAAACGCCATAGCCATTCTGTGGTCGTGGTAGGTGGTTAGGGTATGAGGTTTGAGGACGGTGGGGTCTTTTGCTTCAATAGTGATCGTGTCCACAGTGGTGCTCACCGCAACTCCCATCGCTCGCAATTCTTTAGCTGGGCATTCGAGGCGGTCGCATTCTTTATGGTGGAGCGACTGCAACCCTGTAATGGTGTTAGTCCCGGGCAGAAGCGGCGACATGGCAATCAGGGTAAGGGCTGCGTCCGGCATTGTTTGCATATCCACCTGAGCTAGAGGTGTGAGCTGCGATGGACCGACAATGCGTGTGTGTCCTTGGCGCTCAACTTTGGCCCCCAGGGCTTCCATGACCGTACAGAATTCGTAATCGCCTTGATGAGTCGTTTGATCAATATTCGTTAACGTCACACTGCCTCCGTGCAGCGTGGCCAGGGCGCTAAAATAGGTCGCCGCCGTGGCGTCGCCTTCAACCGTGCGTTGCCCGCTTTGATAATGGCTTTGTTCTGCAAAGATTGTTTTCTCGTCATGCCAGTGTGCCTTGACGCCGCATTTGCTCATCTCGTTTAACGTAATATCAAGGTAGGGCTTGGAGACCAGATCCCCAGAAATCTGAATCATTTGACCCGATGCTGGGCATGTCATCGGCGCGATGAGTAATAGGGCCGTAATATATTGGCTAGACAGTGATCCATCAATTATAAGACTGGGGCTGGCTTCTATAGGGCCAGTGATTGTTGCGGGTAGTCCGCCGCTTGAGGATTTTACGGTGCAGCCATGTTTTTGGATTACGTCAAATAAGGGCTGGTTGGATCTAGCGCGTAAGGACGAGTGGCCGTCGATATGGGTGGTGCCCTTGCGCAGAGCGGCCATACCAATAAGTAGCCGTGTGGAAGCGCCGCTCATTCTTGCATTTAGGTTAAGTGTTGAGTGCCCGAAATCCATTGGGCCTTTGACGACAGTCGTTTCGCCGTCGGCTTCTACGCTGACACCTAACTCGATCAAGCAATCGATCATGGCTTGGGTGTCATCACATTCGGGAATGCCAGTGAGGTGTGTCGTACCCTGAGCTAAGGCGGCCATTGCCAGTTGTCTTAGAGCAATAGACTTACTGCCGGGCAGGGTGATTTCGACGTCGAATGATCTGTTGATGGCAGGGATCAAAAACGGGGTTAGAGGGGACAAGCTGCACCTTTAGGCTAAAACTGGGAGTTTAGTAGTTATATGGAGGTAGGAACAGCTTTTGCGCTTGGGCGCGCAATATACGCAAAAAGGCTGGTTGAGCAGATCAGCTAAATTATCAGACAGGCAAAGAAAAGCCGCCCCGAAGGACGGCCGAGTATTCCCGCTTTTATTGCTTTTTTGGGAATTCAAACACCACTCTCATAGCGTCTGATAAAAAAGCGATGCGACCAGTAAATCGCACGCTAACGTGGGTCATTGCCTTATATCAGCAAGCCTTATATCAGCAAGCTGCATGCCGGCTAAATGAGCCACTCTCTCCCCTACTAATTCACAAGCTTCAAACCTGGCAGGGCTTCCTTTCGGAATGCATGCACCAAAAGTTAACAGAGGCAGGTGGATCATGCAACATTTTGAAACATATAGTTTGTTTTAGTTCGCTTGCATGATGCTGCATAACTTAGGTGCGGCATGGATAGGAGCCCCAACTATTCATAGCTATGAATAGTTATGAATAACCGCTAATACCCGTTAATAACCACTAAAGGCCGCAGAATTTTGGTTAGTATTAGGGCCTTCACTGGAGGACTCATGATGTCGAATTTTTACCAAACACTTGAAAATAGTTTTGTTACCAATTTGTCTGGCGATGCATTGCGCTTGGCTGACGGTACTGTTTGGCGTTATCAGCGTCTGCACGAGCGTGTGGCCGAAATAGCCGGTGCGCTAGTAGCTGAAGGGCTGCAGCCATCTGACCGGTTGGTCGTACAGGTAGAAAAGTCTGCCGAGAACCTGGCGCTGTATTTGGCTTGCCTGAAGGTGGGTGGCGTTTACGTACCCTTAAACACTGCCTACACCGACGCCGAGGTTGACTATTTTGTTCAGGACGCGAAGCCGACATTGTTTGTTGGCCAGAGTCAGCGCTCAGATGTGAAGACTTTTACCATGGATGAAAATGGCCAAGGCACTTTGCTAGAGTGCGTTGCTGCTCACTCCGACCTTCCGGTATCCAGCGCTGTGACACGACAGCCGGACGATTTGGCGGCCATTCTTTATACCTCAGGCACTACGGGGCGGTCCAAGGGCGCTATGTTGAGTCACGCTAACCTAGCCTCAAATGCGCTCAGTCTAAGTACCTGCTGGGGCTGGCAGAAAGAGGACGTTTTGCTGCACGCTCTGCCAATATTTCATGTCCACGGTTTATTCATTGCCAGTCACTGCGCGCTTTTGAATGCCGCGCCGATGATTTTTTTACCTAAGTTTGATGCAGCCCAAGTACTTGAACTGCTACCACAGGCAACGGTGCTCATGGGCGTGCCAACTTTTTATACTCGCCTACTGCAGCAGACTGGTCTAAATCACGCGAGTGTTGCGAGCATTCGAGTATTTATTTGTGGCTCAGCGCCGCTCACTGAACAAACGTTCAACGCTTGGGAAGCTGCAACGGGCCAGCGCATTCTGGAACGGTACGGTATGAGTGAAACGATTATTAATACCAGTAATCCGTTGGCGGGCGAACGGGTGGCTGGCACTGTGGGGTTTGCGCTACCAGCCCAAGAGTTCCGCATTGCCGATGCGGATGGCAAGCCGGTGCAAACGGGTGAGATTGGCACTATTGAAGTTAGGGGGCCCAACGTGTTCCGGGGTTATTGGCAAATGCCGGAAAAGACAGCGGAAGAAATTCGCGATGACGGTTTTTTTATCACCGGTGATCTGGGTACAACGGATGAGGATGGCCGGTTGTCTATTGTTGGTCGCGCCAAAGATTTGGTGATTTCCGGCGGCTATAATGTTTATCCGAAAGAGGTAGAGGGCATTATCGACAAAATTCCGGGTGTCAGTGAGTCTGCGGTTATTGGTGTACCCCACGCAGATTTTGGCGAAGCTGTTGTTGTTGTAATAGTGCCTAGTGCTGAGCCGGTTGATATAGAAACCATTCACGCCTATTTGGCCGAGCGCTTAGCTCGATTTAAGCAGCCAAAAATGGCGGTAAATGTTGAGGCGTTGCCGAGGAATACTATGGGTAAGGTACAGAAGAATATTTTGCGCGAGCAGTACGCTGGATTGTTATCACAAGACTAATGTTGCCTAGAAGTGGTCAAATGCAAACTGGGCTTTCAGAGATTTTGTGGGTAAGCGCTGCTGCCGTGGCCTTATCTGGACAGACGCCATAGCCGTGGCTTTTTACGACAAACAGCACAGCGGTGCTTTTTTTGACGAACGGCACAGCCGTGTTTTAGACGGACGGCGCAGCTGTGCCTTTTTTTGGACAGACGGCACAGTCGTGCCTATGAAAAAATGTGCTTAGCCATGCACCTAGGCTAGTATGCGTAGCGCGAAGAGGGGAGTACCACATGTCTTTGAGTCTTTTAAAATTTTCAGCCTTGCTTGTGCTGGGACTGTTTTGGGCCGGGTTGCTACATGCAGAACCCGTGCTTGTCTTAGGTAGTTTTGCTGAAAAAAATAATGCCGCTAACTATTTGTCGCGGGTTGCAGCAAGGTTAGGCGCGGACGCTTACTTGGCAGAGACTCGCGTAAATGGCGTTCCTTATTTTCGTGTGGTCGTACCCACCACCGGCTTATCTGTTGATGGTCTCAAAGCGCAAGCGGAGGAGGCTGGTTTTACTCGCCCTTGGTCTTGGGATGCGCCGTTAGACCAATCCGCCTTATCAGCGCCAGCTAAACCTGCGGCCGCTAAAGCCGTTGCGCAAAGTGTCACCCGTGATCCTGTTCGGCAAGGCCAGCAGCAAACTAAAGGTCTGGTGGGCTCGGTCGTTCGCCAATCTACTGAAGTCACCTCACAAGTGATTGCCTTGGATTCCAGCGGCGAAAACGTCAACATTCTCATTCCGCAAATTGACAACTTACCTGAGCCAATGGTTATGGACGGGCGGCTTGATGAATCAATTTGGTCTGAAGTGCCGGGCTACGACAATATGTTAGTCATCGACCCAGACACCCTTGCAGATACGCGCTACAAAACTGATGTGCGTATGTTTTATACCGACAAGGGGCTGCATATTGCAGCGTTTATGGAGCAACCTCCTGAAACCCTCGTTGCGCGTTTATCTAGTCGCGATCTGTTTATTAATCGTGATGCTATTGGCATAACCTTGGACACATCCGGCGAAGGCCTTTATGGCTACTGGTTTTCGGTCAATCTTGGCGGCTCTGTTTTAGATGGCAAAGTGGCCCCTGAACGTCAGTTTTCGCGAGAATGGGACGGTCCTTGGACCAGTGCCACCGCGGTATTAGACAATGGTTGGAGCGCCGAGATGTTTTTGCCTTGGTCCATGATGACCATTGCAGACACACAATCTGGTGATCGCAAATTGGGCTTCTGGATTAACCGCAAAGTGGCCTACATTGATGAGCGCTGGAGTTGGCCTGCGCTACCGTTTGCGTCAAAACGCTTTATGTCGGCGCTGGCAACAATGCGCACGCCCAATGTAGAGCCTAAGCAACAGATAGCCGCATTCCCCTTTGTTTCACATACCGTTGACGATGCGTCCGGTGAAGATGAAAGTCGTGTTGGTGTGGATTTGTCATGGCGTCCGTCGTCGGATTTACAGGTTACCGCTGCAATAAACCCAGATTTTGGCGCAGTGGAGTCAGATGATGTGGTTGTGAACCTCACAGCGTTTGAAACTTTCTTTCCAGAAAACCGATTGTTTTTTTTAGAAGGGCAGGAAGTCTTTACAACAACGCCGCGTAGCTTGGTCAGGACCTCTAGCCCCAGCGGAGCAGGGTCAAGAGGCACTGCATCAACCTTCAATAGTGAACCAACAACATTACTTAATACCCGTCGCATTGGTGGCGCTGCACGTATAGACGTGCCAGATAATATAGAGGTTGCTGGCGTTGAGTTGGGTAGCCCAACAAATTTATTGGGCGCAGTGAAAGTCACGGGCCAAGCTGGAGGTTTTCGCTATGGGGGGCTTGCTGCGGTTGAGGACGAGGTTTCTTTGCGCGGTACAGTTAGCTCCGGAATCAACCAAGGCGAAGAAATTAACGTAACCTCCGATGGCCGAGATTTCGGCGTGGTGCGTCTGTTATACGAGGATGTTGGAGAAGGGCGCCGCTCCATTGGCTATCTGGGAACAGTGGTAAGTTATCCCGACGATGAAGCTGTGGTGCATGGGATTGATTCGCATTGGTTGTCTAAAAATGGCGCATGGCAAATTGATGGCCAGTTGATTAACAGCGAAGTCGCCAGCGAAACTGGCTATGGTGGCTTGCTTGATGTTTCGTATAAACCCAAGCAAGGCGTACAGCATGGGTTGTCCATAGATTATCTTGATGACAATCTTGATGTCAGTGATTTGGGTTTTATTCGACGCAATGATGTGACCTCTGTTGTTTATTCCTACTCTTGGTCTACAGGCCGTGATCTAAAATTTCTGCGGAATAAGCGCCGCTCGGTGTTGGTCAGCAACTCTTGGAACACCGACGGCCTACTAGTGCGTTCAGGTGTGTTCTTTCGCAATGCGTGGACATTTAAAAACCTCAGTGAAATTCGTACTGAATTTAACTATTTTCCCGCCCGCTGGGACGACCGCAATAGTTTTGATAATGGCCGCTATAAGGTTGAAGATAGGTTCGTTGGTGAAGTGGGCTTTGGTACTAATACTTCGAAAAAACTGTCATTTAGCGCTTTGTTTGGGGTGCGCCAAGAGGAACTGAGCAGTTGGACGAGGCGGTCTTCTATTGGTTTAACTTACCAGCCGTCAGACCGTTTCTCATTCGACCTAGATCTAAACTATTTGCAGCGTAAAGACTGGCTTTTGCATGACCGCGACCGTTTGTTTGCCACTTACAATGCCGACGATTTTCAACCACGCATTGGTATGGATGTGTTCTTATCCGCTAAACAGCAGATTCGTTTTACCTTGCAGTGGGCGGGTATTACCGCACAGGAACGGGATTTTTATGAGATTCCCCTTAGTGAGGATGACCTTATTGCGGTCAGCGACCCAATTCGCAGTGGGTTAGTGACGGCGACTAATGGCGACTTCGCCATATCTCGCTTGACGGCTCAATTGCGCTATCGCTGGGAGATTGGCCCGCTCTCGGATTTGTTTGTGGTGTATACCCGCGGCAGCAATTTACCCGACCGGGTGGATGATGGGTTCTCAGATCTGTTTGATGATGCGCTGAATACGCCAATAGTAGATGTCTATATCGTGAAGTTGCGTTACCGGTTTGGTAACTAACAACGAGAATGCTAGGCTAAAAAGAAGGTGCGCATGGCCCTTGATAGGATCATAGTTGGACGCCATGCGCTGATTCAAGCGTTGAACCTACTTAACGTTTAAAAACTGTCTGCAACATCTAACGAATCGCGTAATTCCCTTTTGAGGAATTTGCCGGAAGCGTTGCGTGGTAGTGCTTCATTCATAAACCAGAAGTAGCGAGGAATCTTGAACTTGGCCAACTTGCCTGCGCAGTGGCCGCGTAACTCATCCGCAGTAGTTGTGGCGCCAGGCTTAAGCAGCAGGGCTACCCCGACCTCTTCACCTAAACGGTCATCCGCCACACCGAATACGGTGCATTCTGCGACATCTTCATGATCAAATATTGCGCTCTCAACTTCCGCGCAATAAATGTTTTCGCCGCCGCGCAGAACCATGTCTTTAATACGGTCGACAATGAAGATGAAGTCGTCTTCATCTTTTTTCGCCATATCACCGGTGCGTAACCAGCCGTCGACAATTGTCTCAGCGGTGGCGTCTTCGCGGTTCAGGTAGCCACGAATTACATGTCCGCCTCGCACCCAAAGTTCGCCTGCTTCGCCCAACGGCACTTCTACGCCGTTGTCGGGGTTGACTACCTTGCTTTCAAAAGCGGGCATTGCAGGGCCACAGCTCGCCGGCTTATCAACAAAATGATCTGCGCTAATAGAGGTAATAATGCCGCAGGTTTCTGTCATACCGTAACCGGTATTGGGTCTTGCAGTTGCAACCTCGTCTTCAATTTTACCAACCAAATCTGGTTGTAGCTGAGCGCCGCCGCCGCCGAGGGTGAGCAGGGTTGAAGTATCGGTCGTGGCAAAGTTCGGATGCGAAATGATCTCGCGAGCCATAACGGGTACGCCGCTCACCGCGGTGATCTTTTCTTTCTCGATGAGTTCTAGCGCAACGCCGGCATCCCACTTGTACATGTGGGTCAACTTACCGCCAGCCAAGGTGGTGCCGTGGGCAACACAGTTATTTGCTGTGACATGGAATAGTGGGGTGGTGACCAGTGATGAAGGTACAACAGGTTCTGCATCCGCTTCCATTAAGCCCTTTTTAACCGCTAGGGTGCGCTGCAGTGCGCCAGCGAACATCATGCTCCATACATTGCTCACGCAACCTCTATGGGTCAGCTGAGCGCCCTTCGGCTTGCCTGTGGTACCGGAGGTGTAGAAGATGCACGCGTCATCATCTGTATCAATGGCGATGTCTGGGAGTGGTGCTGGGTTGGCAATAGCGTCTGCCCAAGGCGTGACGCCGGCTTCCTCATGTGGGAAGCGTACGCCCAGTAACTTAAGCGAGCTCACCTCTTTGCGTAGCTCGCCAAGTTGGCTCAGACGCTCGGGGTCCACAATCATGACTTTAGGCGTTGAATCTTCCAGTGCGTAGAGCATTTCGCTGCCCACCCACCAGGCATTCATACCGACTACTGCTGCGCCCACTGAAAGTGTTGCCCAATAGCAGAGCATCCACTCTGGATAGTTGCGCATGGCAATAGCAACGCGATCGCCAGGCTGAACACCTTGCGCGATGAGCCAATGAGCCAGTGAACCCACTTTTTCATGAGCTTGGGCATAGGTGATGCGCTCGTCTTCGTAGACCAGGTAATCACGATCTGCAAAGGCTTGTGTGGACAGCCATAGGTCGCGCAGGTTTTGCGCCGCATTGGCATAAGTTCTAATGGGTACGCCGCGCACTTCTTGCACAGCAATTTCGAAATCTGCACCCGGTGCGATAAGCTCTGCCCAGGTATCCTTATACTCTTGATACATCATTTTCTCCCTTCAAAAGTGCAAAGAACTGTACAGGTAAAAGTAGGCTTTGCGAAGGTGCTGTGTGTGCAAAACGTGAAAGTTTGACGTTTCAATGCGCTGGCTGGCGAGTAGACTTAACCTATTTATTCGGCCAGTTGGGTTAATTTTGAGAGTCACTTGAGGGTCACTTGAGGGTCATTGGATGCCGTGTTTGTTGCGCTTCTGTTTGAGTTAATGCACCAAAGGTGGATTTAATCTGATTGGCCAGAGGCCACATACTAGAGACCGTCTGCGGTCTTGGTCTTATGCTATTGGTGGCACTGTTGATAGCACTGTTGACGACACTATGAATGACAATATGAATAACACTATGGCTTTGGTACGCATGAGCGAATGAATTTATCTATTGTCATACCCGTATACGGGCAATTCAGCCAGTTATTTGACTTGCTTGGCGACCTCGATGGGGTAGCTGCGCAAGTGCTTGTTGTGGAGGCTTCCCCAGCACCAGAGGGTGTTAGGTTAGCCCCGCCGGACCCACTCAACCTACGTGAGCAATGTCAGCAGAAAATTCTCCACCGGGATGGTCAGTGGTTGTCTAGTCCCGCGTCTCGTGGCGCCCAAGTGGCGCTGGGTTGTGAGCATGCAACGGGTACTTGGCTGTGGGTCCTGCACGCAGATACGCGTATAGATCCACCTGTGACTGAATGCCTTCACAGCACTATTGCTGACCAGGCAAGCGGTTGGGGTAGATTCGATGTAGCCTTTCGTGAGGCGCATCAGCGTCTCGAATGCGTCGCATTTTTCATGAATTGGCGCTCGCGGTTGACTCGGATTTGCACAGGTGACCAAGGCATGTTTTTTCATCGAGATTGTATAGCCCAAGTTGGCGGCTTCCCCAATCAACCGCTGATGGAAGACATTGAAATCAGTCGTCTGCTCAAACGTCGGAAAGAATTTAGGTTTTTTGCGCCAAAGGTCGCCTTGCAGGCAAGTGGTCAGCGCTGGCTGCAAAACGGCTGGCTTAGGACCATTCTGAGCATGTGGCGATTTCGCATTCAGTATTTTTTGGGTAAGTCGCCTCAAGCACTTTTTGTTCAGTACTACCGAAGATGAATATGGATCAAGCGCTGAGTATTTTTGCTAAAACACCCATTTTGGGCCGCTGTAAAACGCGGCTCATCCCGATGCTTGGTGCGGAAGACGCCTTGGCTGCCCATCGCGAGCTCGTACAGCGGGCGCTGAGACAGGTTGCTGCGGCCACGGATATTCAGGCCAGTCTGTGGGTTACTGAAATTGAGCCTCAAACTCAGCAGTGGGCTGATACTTGGCAATTGCCAATCGCTTTGCAAGAGGGTGCTGATTTAGGCCAGCGCATGTTTGCGTGTCTAGATCATCTTTGTGGCACAGCTACCGAAGGCGCAATGTTAATGGGCACTGATTGCCCGGGGATTGATGCCCGCTATATCAATGCGGCTGCGCGCAATTTGCGCGGTTATGACGTGGTACT
>Ga0066605_10002774_pt1 | contig 10934 bp, 10 predicted proteins | sample SaaInlLV_DNA_10m_FD_60385 | JGI IMG/M metagenome (GOLD analysis project Ga0066605, IMG submission 60385) | Marine microbial communities from expanding oxygen minimum zones in the Saanich Inlet - SI075_LV_DNA_10m | ecosystem: Environmental > Aquatic > Marine > Unclassified | place: British... | reverse complement strand
GCCCCTGCTATGGGGGACTCGATCTCTGCACTGGGAGTGGTTCCTGGTACATATGCGGGAACCTATCAAATTGCTGCAATTGGTGAGTCAGACGTCGTTGGTAATTTCCCAAGCGAGATGGCTTTAGTCCTATCATCTGACGGTGAGCCCGCAGACATGGGTCGGCTAGGTTTCCGAACAGGAATTCTCTTTGATGGTGAAATACCGTCGGACTTGGCCGTTTTTGTAACTGGATCCGGGTCAGTCGACACTACGCTGGTCATGGAGCCTGATTCTAGCTCTCAAAGAGAGTTGCCAGCGCAGCCTTTTAAAGTCACATTCACGTCTGACACGATTTACACCATAACGGACATTGAAACGGATACCGTTGTGACAACAAGACTATTTGATGCGAGCTTGCCCATTACTTTTCAAGGCGTGAGTTTATCATTTAGCGATGCCCCAAAAGCTGGCGATACTTTTGAGGTCAACTCGAATGAGGATGGAGTTGGTAGTAATTCAAACCTGCTTAGGCTCATAGATCTCGGAAAAGGTCCGATAATAGAAGGGTTAACGTTTTCAGAGGCATATCGCGATCTCGTGGCAGGTGTTGGATCACGAAACCAGCTAGCGAAGCTTAATCTGGATGCAATGACCTTAATTCGAGATCAGGCTAATGAAAGCCGCGAGGCCACGGTAGGTGTTAATTTGGACGAGGAAGCGGCTGACCTAATCAGATTTCAGCAAGCATACCAAGCTGCAGCACAGGTGATTCAGAGTTCGCAACGCATGTTCGATACTTTGGTACAGATGAGTTGAGACAGCCATGAAAATTTCTACGACGCAATTTTTTAAAACTTCGACCGAGCAAATGCAGTCGCGGCAGCGCACTGTGTCGGATATACAGGCGCAGCTTGGTTCAGGGAAGCAGGTAGTTAATCCGAGTGACGCACCCCGAAAAGCAAATCTGGTTTCGCAGTTGGAGAGCGCCAAGGAATTACAGTCAACCTATTTAAGGAATGTGGAAACTGCCCGAACAAGACTGACTTCTGAAGAGACCGTTATGACGGCGATGACAGAGATAGCTCAAAGGGTTTCTGAGCTTGCGATTCAAGCGAGTAATGACACTCTTGGAGCTGAAGATCGAAGTATTATTGGTGCAGAGGTGTCGGCGCTGCGCGATGAGTTACTGAACTTAGCGAATACCAAGGACTTATCCGGGAACTACATCTTTTCCGGGAACAAAACCCAAAGCCCTGCTTTTGTAGAAGATGCATCAGGGACGGTCAGCTATAACGGTGACTATGGCAGACATCGTGTGAACCTTTCTGAAGTTAGGTCGCTTCCCGTAAATACCTTGGGTATTGAGTTATTTACGGCAAATGATTTTTTGGCACTCGACGGATTAGTCGATGATCTTCGATCAGATGATGGGCCCGGCATACGCGACGCGCTATCGGGGGTTAACACAATTGTTGATAAATTGACGATTTCGTTCGGTGATATGGCTGGTAGGATGACTGCGCTCGATTCTCAATACGAAATTATTGAGGACACGCAGCTAAGGTTGGATAAGCTGTTAATGAGTGAAAATGATGTGGATTACGCCGAGGCGGTGACCGAGCTGTCTCGTGAATCACTTGCGCTGCAAGCACTTCAAGCGTCATTTTCAAAGCTATCGCAGCTTTCTCTGTTTAATTACATAAGATGATTGGAAGAGCTAGGTTTAAGCGGAGATTATAGTGGCTACCGAGAGTGTTACATCATCGATACTGACAAGTATGAGTTCAGGGTCTGGTATAGACATTACGAAGCTTGCTCGTGACCTTGCCGACGTCGAAAAGGAGCCTAAAGAAAACAGGATTACCACTGCGAAGACGGCGTCTGAGGCAAAAATATCTGCGTACGCGGTGTTAAAGTTTAACGTAAACCAGTTGGTAGGCGTGTTCAATAGTCTTAACGATGAGAATGAGCTCGCCACGCCTTCAGCGTCTAGTTCCAATGACTTAAAAGTCAAAGTTTCAAGTACTAATGGCTCTACGCCCTCGGGGAATTATGATTTTTCGGTTTCTTCTCTCGCCGCTGCACAACGGAATATATCGAATCAGTTCAGCTCGGCCTCAGAGTCGTTAAATAGTGGCGGCGCTTTTAGCCTTTCAATTACCACCGCTAGTGGAACAAGTAATACGGTGAGTATTGCCGCCGGCGCTGATACTCCGCAGGGAATTGTCAGCGCTATCAATGCGGCGAATTTGGACGTTGCGGCAGCACTGGTAGCGGAAAGCGACGGTACCAGCCCTAACTACAGAGTTGTCCTGACGGGACAGACGGGCTCGAGTAACGGTTTTACAGTCAGCTCTACACTGAGTGATGCTGATTTGGGGTTTCACGATTCTTCAAACGGAAATTCACAGACCGCGGGGGGTATCAACTCCCAGCAAAGTTCTGCAGACGCCTCAATAAGCTTTAATGGTTTGGCTTTGACCAGGTCAAGTAATGTGCTGACAGACGTGATAGAGGGCGCTACCGTTAACTTGCTCGACGCTCACAGCTCCGGTGATTCCACGTCTATCACTATTGCGAGCGATCGCACGACGCTAAAAGATAAGCTTCAGACGCTTGTCTCTGCGTATAACGATCTAAGATTTGCACTCGATGAGATCTCTGACCCTGAATCCGAAGAGGAAGAGGTAGGTGGAGCGCTTGCCAGAGATATCTCCATCATAAGGACTGTAAAAGACACGATATATCGAGCAATCACTCAAGACTCGTCTACTGCATCCGGCAGCCTTAATGGCTTGCGTGACATTGGCTTTAACTTCAGTTTGTCAGGAGATCTAAATTTCGACGAAACCACCTTTGATACTGTTGCGGATACAAGCTTTGCAGATGTTGCAATGATGCTCAGTGCGGGTACGAATGACCAGTCGAAGTATGATGGCCAGGCCCAAGGCTTAGCTGCTGATGCCATTGAAACTTTAGATGTACTTACAGACTCGATTGACGGTGTATTTACCACGAGAACGGCGTCAGCCCGAAAGGCGATCACTGACTATGAGACTCAACTGCGCGAGTTAGAAACGAGGATGGAAGCAGTTTACGAAAGGTATCTTGCACAATTTACTGTTATGGAGACTCTAGTCAACCAGCTGAACAGTACGCGTGAATCTCTCACCGATACCTGGGCAAATATGGGGAACTTCAATAAAAAATAAGTACTTGGTAAAGCACGGGTGAGTTTTTAAAACGGCTCTTGTCATTGAAAAGTCAAGTTGCGATCCGGGAAGTTCTTACTAAAGGCTCAGGAGACATTTAATTGAAAAAAAAAGTTCTCATTACTGGAGCAGACGGGTTTATTGGCTCACATGTCGTTGAAGTTCTCGTAAACGCTGGTTGTAACGTAAAAGCATTCGTTCAATATAATTCTTTCGGGCACTGGGGATGGTTGGATAATGTCCCACAAGCAACGATGCAATCAGTAGAGGTTATGGCCGGTGATATTCGCGACCCCGACTGTGTCGACTCTGCTGTGTCAGGCTGCACAAGTGTCCTTCACTTAGCCGCCCTTATTGCCATCCCATTCAGTTATTTGGCGCCAGAGTCATATATTCAAACAAATGTTTTGGGAACACTGAATGTGCTGCAAGCATCGCGTCGACATTCAGTGGAGCATGTGGTCTGCACCTCAACATCTGAAACCTATGGCTCGGCCCAGTTTGTTCCAATTACTGAGAGTCACCCAGCTAACGCGCAGTCACCATATGCCGCGTCAAAGGTGGCCGCTGATCAGCTGGCTATGTCATTTTATTATTCTTTCGATCTTCCAGTCACAGTTTTAAGACCCTTCAATACCTATGGTCCGAGGCAATCTGCCCGAGCAGTAATCCCGACTATAATTAGTCAGATTTCTAATGGGTCGAGAGAGATAAGGCTTGGATCAACTTATCCTACACGAGACTTTACGTTTGTAACTGACACTGCAAGGGCCTTCCTCGATGTGCTGAACTCTAGAACAACAATTGGGATGGAGTTGAATCTTGGCACTGGGTTTGAAATTTCAATAAGAGACTTAACTTATTTAATAGCGGAGGCTATGGAGGTGGAAGTTGAGATCGTTAGCGACAGTGATCGAACTCGACCCGAGGCATCTGAAGTTGACCGACTGATTGCTAGCTCTGAAAAGTTTCACAATCTTGTGGGTTGGTCAGCGATTCATAAAGGTAGAGATGGATTGACCAATGGACTTCTTAAAACCATAAAGTGGTTCACTGATCCAAATAATGCCGCGCGCTACAAGTCGCAAATTTATAATATATGAAAAGTGATGATTATAGCGGTGAAGCAGACGCCAAATATTTGGCAAAGGAAATATTACTTCGATTGAAACTCATGTTCCCGGGGCACGAGGGCGTAATGCCTTTACACAGCCCAGTTTTCCATGAACGGAGCGAAGAGCTGGTAATCGACTGTATACGTTCTACTTTTGTATCATCTGTGGGCTCATGCGTAGCCCTTTTTGAAGAGCAGGTTGCAAAAGCATGTGACACAGAGTTTTGCGTTTCGACCGTCAGCGGAACGGCAGCGCTTCAGGTAGCAATGCGTGTTTCTGGTGTAGAGTCTGGCCACGAATCACTTATGCCCAGCCTCACTTTCGTAGCCACACCAAACGCTGCAAGCTATCTAGGTGCAATTCCGCACTTTGTTGATGTCGATTCTCAAACGCTAGCAATGGATCCAGACGTATTGAGGCGGCACCTGATGCGGTGTTCAACGTATCGAAACGGCAAACTATTTAACAAAAAAACTAATCGGCAAATAAGTTCAATTTTAGCGGTACACGTTTTCGGACATCCTGCTGATATGTCCGGCTTACGAAAGATCGCAGACGAGTTTGAGCTGCCTTTAATCGAAGACGCAGCTGGAGCACTTGGAAGTGAGCTTGAGGGACGAAGAGTCGGGAGCTTTGGTGACCTAGGCATCCTTAGCTTTAATGGCAATAAGTTGATTACTACGGGCGGTGGCGGCGCTATCGTCACGAATAGTCAAGATCTTGCGGACGCCGCTAGGCATATCAGTACAACTGCTAAAAGGCCTCACGGCTGGTCATTTGTGCATGATCAAATTGGATATAATTTTCGAATGCCTAGTTTGAACGCAGCGCTTGGGCTATCTCAAATTGAAAATTTGGATGGCCTCCTAACTGCGAAACGAAAGATTGCTGCTCGTTATCAAGAATATTTTAAAAATTTTGATGAGGTAAGCATTTTAAAGCAACCAAAAAATAGCAACTCAAATTACTGGCTCAATAATATTGTATTAGAACGCTTTAATGAGAATGCATGTGAAGAAATAATTCAAGAATTGAACCATATGGGGATAAATGCTCGACCTATTTGGACGCCTATGCATTATTTAGAGATTTACAGAAATTCTCCGAAGACAAGCCTTTCTGTTACAGAATCGATAGTGAAGAAAATTATTAGTCTGCCGTCGTCCCCGTACTTATCCGAATACTTTTGATGAAAAATATTATATTAATGGGTGGTGGAGGACATTGTAAGTCAGTAATCGATGTGATCGTGAGTGATGCGAGTTGGTCAATTCTCGGTATTTTAGATGCAAAACCAAAAACTGTTATTTCAGGTTATCCGTTGCTTGGTAATGATGATTTGATTCCAGCTTTAATAAATGACGCCAATGCTTTTTTAGTGACTGTGGGACAAATCAAAACCCCAACTCCACGCGTGGCTGCCTTTGAGAGGTTGGTTGCGTTAGGTGCAATTATTCCGATAGTCATTTCACCGCATTCACTCGTTTCAACGTCATCGACTGTTGGTCTTGGTACCGTTGTAATGCACAACGCCGTGATAAATAGTGGCGCGCGAATCGGCAAGAATTCAATTATTAACACGAAGTCATTAATTGAGCATGATTCGATAGTGGGTAGTCATACTCATATTTCGACGGGAGCAATCGTTAATGGTGGCTCCGAGGTTGGAGATCATTGCTTCGTAGGTTCAGGTGCTATTATTGCCGAGGGTGTAAAAATTGGAAACAGATCGATAATTGGCGCTGGATCCTTAGTGCTAAGTGATGTTGAGGAGGGGGCCAAGATCTTTGGACAAGATCGGCACTAGATATGAGTGATCATAACCACGTAATCGTGATAGCGGAGGCCGGTGTAAACCACAACGGTAATGTTTCGACAGCTCTGCAATTGGTAGATGCAGCGGTAGATGCGGGAGCAGATATCGTAAAATTTCAAACTTTTCAGGCCCATAAGCTGGTCACCGCTAGCGCACGCTTAGCGAAATATCAGGAAAAGCAGTTTGCCGGAGGGAAAGGGTCAGAAAACAATCAGGCGGGCCAGTCAGAGCTTCTTAAGGCACTTGAATTAAGTCATGATCAGCATCTTTTAATCAAAGCTCATTGTGACGCTGCTGGAATTGGGTTCTTGTCTACCGCGTTTGATTTAGACAGCTTGGATTACTTACGTAGTATCGGTATTTCTTTATTCAAGATTCCATCTGGTGAAATCACTAACCTTCCATATTTACGACGTATCGCCACTATCGCGGACACGATAATTCTATCCACAGGAATGAGCTCCTTGGAGGAGGTAAAAGCAGCTTTGGATGTCTTACTTTCGGGTGGATTGACATTGGACGATGTAGTGATTCTTCACTGTACTACTGCATATCCAACGCCATTATACGAGGTGAATTTATTAGCAATGAACTCCATTAAGGAGGCATTTGGTGTTCGCGTAGGTTACTCCGATCACACTGATGGTATTGAGGTTGCGATCGCGGCGACTGGACTAGGCGCACGCGTTATTGAAAAGCATTTGACCCTTGATCGACTCATGTCGGGTCCTGATCATTTTGCCAGCATAGAGCCTAGCGAATTTGGTCAAATGGTAAGTGGTATAAGAGCGATCGAGCAGGCGCTGGGTGATGGTCATAAGACGCCCACCCGCAGTGAACGGGAGAATATTATCCTCGCTAGAAAATCCATTGTGGCCTCAAAAAAGATCTGTAAGGGAGAGCGTTTGGATGATGATAATTTAACTGCAAAGCGTCCCGCATCAGGTATATCACCAATGCGGTGGAATGACGTGGTGGGTAGTAGCGCTATTAAGGACTTCGAGATCGATGAGTTAATTGAGATATGAACGCGAAAGTTTGTGTCGTCACGGGCTCTAGGGCGGATTATGGTCTGCTTAAGGGCTTGATGCGTGAAATAAAAAGCTCCCCGAATCTGGAGCTTCAGGTCATCGTGACGGGGATGCACTTGTCTGAGGATTTTGGTTCAACGTATTTAGAGATTCAGGAAGATGATTTTAAGTTTTCTTACGTTGTCGACATGTTACTTAATTCAGACAGCCCAACGGCCATCGCTAAATCAATAGGCATCGGTGTTATGGGATTTGCAGACGCATTTGTGAATTTGCAACCCAATTACCTCATTTTACTCGGCGACAGATTTGAGATTTTTGCGGCTGCGTCTGCGGCCTATACCATGGGGATTCCGATCGTGCATCTCCATGGTGGAGAGGCGACAGAAGGTTCCTTAGATGAGGGTTACCGTCATGCGGTAACCAAGCTGTCATCGCTACACTTTACAGCGACAACCGAATACCGGAAGCGTGTGATACAGATGGGCCATTCGCCAGAATCCGTCCATGTAGTTGGAGCAATGGGACTGGATGCTATAGAAAATGTGAAGCCCATCAGTACTCCATCATTGGAAGATTTTCTAGGCATTTCTTTATCTGGAGACTCGCTGTTGGTTACATTTCATCCAGAAACGCACGAGGCCGATCCAGCTGAATATCAGATTGCAGGCGTGTTGGATGCACTGGCTCGTATTGAGGCGAATATAGTCTTTACGATGCCTAATGCAGATTCGGGGGGGAGAAAAATTTGGAGTTTAATAGAGTCTTTTGTGGCCGAGAACAGCTCTCGAGCGTGCCTACATCGCTCTTTAGGCCAAGATCGGTACATTTCGCTTTTGTCTCGAGTTTCCGCAGTAGTCGGTAACTCATCATCTGGTGTTATAGAAGCTCCAAGTTTTGGTATTGGTACGGTTAATATTGGAAGGCGCCAAGCTGGGCGTGTATGTGCTAGTAGCGTTATTCATTGCAGTTCTTCTAGTGATGATATTTTCGCAAGTATCAACAAAGCACTGGACCCATCATTTCGAAAATTTGCGAGGGAGGTTGTGAATCCATACGGTATGCCCGGCGCATCAAAGCGGATCATGCGTATTTTAGATAATTGGGATTGGAGGGTCGTCACGCAAACGTTTTACGATCTTTAGATTTAAAATAAATAATTGAGAGCGTCCTATCATGGCTACTCCCTATTGGCACAAAGCCATTGTTGCAGAAAACGACACATTAAAAATCGCCTTTCAAAAAATTGATGATGGCGCCATCAAACTTGTGTTGTGTACAGATGAAGAGAATAAACTTATAGGCGTGGCGAGCGATGGTGATCTTAGACGTGGTCTTCTGAAAGATTTAGATCTGAATAACTCGATAGCTACCCTATTAAATAGGTCGCCTCTTACGGTGCCACATGGGACAAGCGCGTCTTCGGCTCGTACTTTAATGAAGAAAAACAACATAGCTCAGATCCCATCTGTCGATAAGCAGGGAAAGCTAGTTGGGATCTTTCTTGCCGACGAATTTAAAAGGTTAACTAAGAATAAAAATAAAATGGTAGTAATGGTTGGCGGCAAGGGAACACGCCTTAGACCATTCACTAATGATGTGCCTAAGCCGATGGTCAATGTCGCCGGTAAGCCGATGCTTGAGCACATTATCTTGAGAGCCAAAGACCAAGGCTTTGAGCATTTTATTTTATGCATTAATCATTTGGGTGAAATGATTCAAGAGCACTTTGGGGATGGAAGTCACTTCAATGTGAATATTGAGTACGTCTCTGAATCTTTGCCTCTTGGCACCGCAGGAGCGCTTTCCTTATTAAAACCCTATCCTGATGAAACATTTATTGTAACAAATGGCGATGTATTGGCAGATATCAATTACTCGAATTTATTGGATTGTATAGATATTTATAAGGCCGCTGCTGTCGTTGCTACAAAAGAATATGAGATCGTCAATCCATATGGAGTGGTTGAAATAGAAGAAAATAAGATCGTGGCTTTTAAGGAAAAGCCAGTCAGCCGTAGTAATATAAACACTGGAATTTACGCAATCAAACCCGAAATTTTAAATTTTTTGCAAAAGGGGGAATACTGCGATATGCCAGATTTGCTCTCCAGAGCTGTTTCGGGAAATAAGATCGTTGCTGCTTATCCTATGTATGAGCCTTGGTTAGATGTGGGCAGGCCATCGGACCTCAAGATGGCGAAGGCAACATATGCAGCTCGTAGTGGTGATGATTATTAATATCTGGGAATTGATACTTGATAAATAATAAACGCGTTCTTGGTTTGATTCCTGCACGAGCGGGCTCTAAGGGTATTCCGAATAAGAACATGGCGCTGCTTTACGGTAGGCCGCTTATTCATTGGACTATTATATCCGCAAAGAAATCTAACTATATAGATGAGATTATTGTTTCAACTGACGACCCCGCGATTCAAAGTTATGCTCTTGAGAGGGGTTGCAACGCAAACGAGTTGCGTCCGAGCTATCTGGCCACTGACAGCGCTTCTTCAATAGACGTGATTAAAGAGGTATTAGAGCGTCAAGGTGATTTTGATTATGTCCTTTTATTGCAACCGACATCACCATTGCGCCAACCTGACGATATTGACGGATGTATTGTTATGGCGGAACAAAACAGACTGCAGTCTTTGATTTCCGTTACTGAGTCAAAAGAGCATCCTCTTTTAGCGTATGAGCAACTACCTACGGGCCTTTTATCTCCGTTCGTTGTTAGAGATCAGAATGCTTCCCTTAGGCGACAAGCTTTACCTCCGTCGTTTCGAATAAATGGGGCGATATATTTGGTAGGGGTGAAGTGGTTTTTAGAAAACAGCGCGCTAGTTACAGGTGAGTCTCATGGGTTCTTGATGCCAGAGGAGCGATCGATCGACATAGATACACGAGCGGATCTGGCTATAGCTGAAAAGTTATTGGAAAAGAGTTGATAATTAATAAATCACAAGACCAAGCATGTAAATAATATCGTACTTTCTAGGTAATGAAATAAACATATCGGCAACAAAGAGATATACCCTTAATAGGTATGCTCTCTGGACATTTTATCCCTTTAGCTAAAGAAAAGAGCATAGTGTCTATTAAGTTAAAATTTACACACCCTGCAAAGAGTGATTAAAGGCTTTTATCGAATAGTAGGCCTTTCATTTCTTCCAAGTTCCGGGCGAACTTTAAGACCGCATCGCTTGGGATTTCTCTTATAACCTCACCGGACGCTTTGTCAGCTATTTGAATAACGAATCTATTGAGCTGCTCATCTTTTCGAACTACCGCTTTGGTTGGAGATCTTTCTAATGCTTGATTCAAAACCAGGATCGCTTCATCAATGCTATCAGCTACATTTTCTAAAGAGTCGATCGCGAGCTTTTTATCAGAGGCTGCCCTTTGTGCTACTTCATTGATGGGCTGTCTTAACGAGGTTGCTTTATTAATAGTATTGCTATCACTAGTCGATGAAGACTTTTGTTCCTGGGAATGCACCTTAAGAACTTGACCCTCTGGTCCAGAGTGGACTGGGTCTTGAGTAAAAGACACGTTTGTCATTATATCCTCCATACCAGATAGGGCGGAGTGCTAAGTGTCAGCGATCTGCTTATCACTGTCGCACAACGCCCGTGTAAGGACTATCTATTGTTCTCTCACTGGAGCAGTGACAGAACGCTCTGCGGCAATTGATTTGCCTGAGCGAGCATTGCTGTTCCTGCTTGTTGGATGATCTGAGTTCTAGCGAGCTCTGATGTTGCAGCTGCATAGTCAGTGT
>Ga0066605_10002772_pt1 | contig 10938 bp, 8 predicted proteins | sample SaaInlLV_DNA_10m_FD_60385 | JGI IMG/M metagenome (GOLD analysis project Ga0066605, IMG submission 60385) | Marine microbial communities from expanding oxygen minimum zones in the Saanich Inlet - SI075_LV_DNA_10m | ecosystem: Environmental > Aquatic > Marine > Unclassified | place: British... | reverse complement strand
GCATCGCTGCAAGTTGGTCTTTGAGTTGTTGATTCTCGGAGAGCAGCGACTGTTGTTCGGTCTCAAGTTGGCTGACTTGTTCGTTCAACAGGCGGATCGATTCGATTCGCTGTTCGTCAATCTCGTCTATCGAATTGACGGATTCTTTGAAGGTTGACGTTGTGGCTGGATTGACGACGGCGTCGACGGAAATCACGTCGGCGATCTCTTCGACAATCGTACCATCAACAGAGCGTTTTGCTTTGACGACATGTGACATGCCGACGCCTGGGGTTTCGAGTTCCAGCAGCTTTAAGAATGTTTGTCCCGATTCGGTTTCGAGAACTTTGATGTCTCCGTAGATGCGACCGTTTTTGAATGTCGGATTTGCGATGGATCCGACTAAATCACGTGTACTGCGATCTTCTGGTCGAGAACGATTTGTCGCATGGTCGAGAAAAACCGGTTTGCCTTCATAGAGTGGAACCGCGTTTTGCAGAGCGTCATTCGAATACGAATATCCATTGCGTGAGAGTCCTCCAGTCAGTGCGACCTGAGTAATCATCCTTTTGCTCTGATCGACCGAGAGGTTCTCGTTCCAATTCTGGCAGCGTTCAGTCAACGTCGTAAAATCCATCGTGCATACCCAGAGTTCAGGGACCAATGTGCAGGGGAATGAGTCGTTTCATCCATTTCGGGCAGGTTGCGCGGCCGGCTGTTGGGCAAGGGGCTAGGGATCGAGGGGCAAGGTTCTGTAGACCTGTTTATGTATTCATCGCTCAACGAAAAAAACTATTGGGACGATTAACTCACTTGTATTTCGAACATCTTGTACACCACCTGAGAAATGATGCATTCAGGGCATGCCAGATTTGATTCTGGAGGTATAATCAATTGCCAGAAGGCTCTTCGTCGTGTAGGGTTGCACGTCGCTGTAATGTGTATTTCTTAGTACAAGATGATTTACCAGACTTATCGGATCAGAGTTGACTTATGACGGATTCCCCGGAGCAGAAAGAAACAGCCGAAAAAGGTGACGGTTCTGCCAAGACGACCACACGCGGTCGTAGTAGTTTTCCCTATTATTTGCTCATCATGCTGTTTTTGCTGCTGGTCATGTGGGGCTGGCAAGCGATCAATAGTGCCAATCAAACCGAGGTTGAATATTCCTTCTTCCAGACTCAATTGAATGCCGGAAATGTCAAAGCGGCTTCCATGAAAGGGCTGAAGCTGGAAGGGCAATGGAAGAACGTCGAAACTGCCCAAAAGGGGATGCAAGAGACGATTGATGACTTGAACCAAGGTGTCGAGAAAGAGTCTGAGAAGCGTAAAGTTCCTGATCTCGCTGACCGCTTTGTGACGAATGTGCCACCGCTTGAAGATGAATCCATTCTTCGTCGACTGGAGCAGAATGGTGTGAAATACGGTTCCGCGAATGAAGATATGTCGATCATGCTGTTGCAGTCGATGATCTATCTGCTGCCGTTCATTTTGATCATGGGCTTCCTGTTCTTCGCGATGCGACGATCTTCTGATCCAATGGGATCGGGAGGGATGTTTGGCAACTTCACGAAGAGTCAGGCGAAACGCTTTACTCCAAGTGAAACACAAACGACTTTCGATGATGTCGCAGGTATGGACCATGCGAAACAAGAACTTCAAGAGGTCGTCGAATTCCTGAAAGAGCCCTCAAAGTTTCAACGACTCGGTGCGGAGATTCCGAAAGGTGTCCTACTGATGGGACCACCGGGAACGGGGAAAACATTAGTTGCTCGTGCTGTTGCAGGTGAAGCGGGTGTTCCGTTCTATAGCATCAACGGTTCTGAATTCATTCAGATGTTTGTTGGTGTTGGTGCCAGCCGTGTGCGAGACATGTTCAAGACTGCCAAAGAGAGTGCTCCTTGTATTCTCTTCATTGATGAGATTGACGCTGTCGGTCGTGTCCGTGGAGCAGGCGTCGGCGGTGGACATGATGAACGTGAACAGACATTGAATCAAATTCTCAGCGAGATGGATGGCTTCGAATCGAACGCTGCTGTGATCGTCGTCGCAGCGACCAACCGTCCTGACGTTCTCGATCCGGCGTTACTTCGTCCGGGACGATTTGATCGACATGTTGCGGTTGATCGACCGAGTCGAGAAGGTCGCGTCGGGATTTTGAAAGTTCATGCTCGAAAAGTGAAACTCTCAGAGAACGTCAAACTCGAAGAAGTTGCCAATGGATCGATTGGTTTCTCGGGAGCTGAATTAAAGAATCTCGTTAACGAAGCGGCTTTGCACGCTGCCCGCGAAGGGAAAACAGAAGTCGAAATGGAAGACTTCGATTCTGCTCGCGATAAAATCATGATGGGTGTTCCTCGTGAAGACGTCATGAACGAAAAAGAACGTCGTATGACTGCCTACCACGAAGCAGGTCATGCGATCTTAGGCTGGAAACTTCCCGAAGTTGATCCCGTTCACAAGGTGACAATCGTGCCTCGTGGTCGCGCTTTAGGGGTGACTCAATTCGTGCCGGAGGAAGAACGCTTCCACATGGGTGAGACTCGTCTGCGACAACAACTCGCCATGATGCTCGGCGGTCGCACAGCGGAGAAGATGATCTTCGACGAATACTCAGCCGGTGCGGAAGACGACTTAAAACGCTCGTCACAAATCGCCCGACGCATGGTCAGTGCCTGGGGGATGAGCGATAAAATTGGTCCAGTCGCTTACCGTGACAGCGATGAACATCCTTTCCTCGGCAAAGAGATGCACGAGCAACGCAAGTACAGCGACCAAACCGCTGCCCTAATCGATCAGGAAATGCGAGCCGTCATGCTACAAGCCGAAGGCCTAGCGAGAACGACTCTTGACGAGAACCGAGACGTCCTCGAACAACTTGTGCTCGCTCTCATGGAAAACGAAATCGTCGACCGCGATCAGCTAGAACAAATCATGGGACCACGGCAAAGCCTGGACGAAGAGAGCTTGCCTCCAATGGCAGAGTCATCCGACTCTTAGGGCAAAGAGTTTTGTTTTAGCGAAAGTGAGATTGATGAGAGCGGTTCACTCATAGTCTGTATGATCGAAGATTTAACTTAATTTCCTGATCTTCGCCTTTCTCTGTGCAGCGAAACGACTGTAAAATGTGGGAAGAGAGAGACCGGCTTGCTTGGTGCGCTCAATTCCTACATTTGGATATTCCACGTATTCAGCTCATGCAAAAGCTTCTCAACCACAATGATCGAATCTGAATACGCGAACACTGACTTCGATCTTAAATCCAAAACGTCATTTGACACATTACATCAAGAACTTTCGTCGCAATGTTACGCGCTCCACTACACGAACGGTGATGACGGTGACTTTCACGCAATTTTCGAGTCTGACCAACAAGATAGGGAATCGAATCAAACTGGTGCGGAGAGGGACATCCTGCTGATCGTCGATGCGATCAACGAACTATCTATCACTGCCAAACAGGAGCTTGATGCTTGCTACTTACGTGAATTCAACATCGGATTTCATTGTGGCGATACATGGGCTTTCGAACATTCACTTTCGCATACCGTCATGGCTGCAATCTCTGATTCTGGATGCTCTTCGTCTTTGACACTTTACCCAATGCGTCAACCGGATGGGACACCACGCACATGAATGTGCATGATACAATCAGCTGAAAGGTAGAGTCCGCTCGCTGTGCGGCCCCTACGTCGCTTATCTGCCTCGAATAGCAGGACCACCTACGTTCGCGAAGATCGGAGAAGAATGAAATGACAACTTTACCCCCTTGCCCCGAATGCCAATCGGAATATACCTACGAAGACCGCAACCTACTCGTCTGTCCTGAATGTGCCCATGAATGGACTCGCAAAGAAAAAGAGGCTTCGGAAGAAGTTCGTGTCTGGAAAGATGCGAACGGGACGGTATTAAATAACGGCGACGCAGTGTTGGTGATCAAAGATCTCAAGGTGAAAGGGGCGTCATCAGTTTTGAAGACAGGTACAAAGGTCAAAAATATCCGGTTAATTGAAGGAGACCACGACATCGATTGCAAGATTGATGGTTTCGGCGCGATGCAATTGAAATCCGAATTCGTCAAGAAAGCCTGATTGATTTCCGTCTGGTAACCCATATTCGCTGAAAGGGCATCTAGGAGTTTGTAGTGAAATCCAAAATCGTGTTCCTGACAGGAGCCTCTCACTCGGGGAAAAGTCATCTTGTTGGAGAGCTAAGAAAACGTGATGTTGCTCCAATCATGGAGAGTGACATTGAAATTATGGGAAGAGTCTTCGATGTGTTAAATTGCCCCGAACTCAAATCGGAAATTGGGTGTCCGGAAAAATGGAAAGAGCTTTATCTTTCAGCCGACGTGGACCGGCTTATACGCCTTCATCATCGTGATTGGTTTGCACGAAACAGCTTTCCCAAGGTTGCCGTTCTGGAAGGTTGGATTTATTCTCAATCGAAGATACGTGAGCAAGTTTACTCCGCTTTCAGTCAGTTCAGCCATCTGGAATTCGAATACTATTTTGTACACTGGAAGCCGGACTTCAAGACATTTGTTGAACGGTATCTCAAAAGAGAAGACCGGAATGCGCAAGAAAACCCAAAGCATCTATTTCATAAAACTAGAAATTTCGACAAGGAAGCACACGCATCCAAACAGTACGAAGTTTATTTAAAAGAAAAATATCGACCACCAACAGCAGTTGAAGTTGTTGAAACATACGAGACTGATGATAATCAACAAGTGATTGATTTACTCAATCGCTTGAATAGCTCGTCTTGACCAACGCTATTAAGTCAATTCCTGCAGGATGCTTTGGTTCAGTGATGCAAGACCGCGTCTACCGATCTTCTATTTGACTTCACGAACCCAGCCGACTTCACTAAAACTCTAAAATATTTTTTGCTAGTCAGACGATCTCGGTTCATGGTATGATCCTTCCATGGTCAAGTTAACTGCAGAACAGCGTGTGGCGTTGCAAGAGCACCCTGAAGGTGTTGCTTGTGAAGATACTGAAACGCAACGTGTCTATTTCCTGGTAGATAGCGAGATTCATCAGCGTGCGATTCAGGCACTCAAGCGACAGCAAGATCGGGAAGCAATTGCTGAAGGTCTCGCTGACATGGAGGCTGGTCGAGTCGTTCCGCTCGACCAAGCATTTGAGGAGATTCGAACTCGTCTTGAATTGCATGACAAGAGATGAAGTTCCAGATTATCATCATATGCCAAGTCAGGTAGCAGAGTAGGCTGATCTAGACGAATTTGCGTATCCCAGCATTCACACGAGATGTGCATTTCTGGGTTAGGTCGATCATCATCAGGGCGTTTCCGGATGATGGAAGTCCATTTGACTTCGCCAACCCAGCCCACGGTTCTGTCTGGTGAAACCGGACCTACGATCCTTTATCGTTGCCCCATCTGTTGTTTGAAAGACCGTAATTAGCTGCGATATTCAGGGCAGTTTCAACACGTTCGACCAGATGCAACGGGGAAGAAATGTATACATGGGTCATAAAAGTACCATTGTCGTTGGCGATCGAAATTGAAAGCGACTCGACGCCAGCGAATTCGTAATCGAAACGTCGATCGGATTCGGCCTCAGTGCCTTCAATGCCATTTGAGATCGCTTCAGAATCGGAGTCATCAAACGCATAGCACACGAAGCCAGCGAGAATTTGGCATAGAGGCAGTAGGTTTGATGTCGGGATGTAAGAGTCGTGGTCCTGAATCAGGTAGACTCCTAATTTTGTGAAGAGAAGTAATACAGGTTTAGCGGTCTTCAGATTGCTCAGTCCCGTCTGGTTTTACCGGACATACAGATCTCACTCAGCAGCAGTAACGTTTGGTTCTGCTGGGGTGCTTTGAGTGGCTGGGATCTCCAAAAGTCTTTGGGCTTCTTTGAGTAAGAACTCGGGTTCCATGAAGGGTTCGTAGCTGATGTCTTGCCAGCGGAGTTTACCGGATTCGTCGATGAGGAAGGTTCCGTGCAATTCGTCCTCTTCGAAGTCGTCGTAACAGCGATACTTTTTGAAGATATCGAGATCAGAGTTGGAAACGAGTGGGAACGGGAACGCTCCTTTGTCGTAGTTTTCGTGTGACATCTTAAGATCAACGGGAGTGTCGGTACTGATCGCAATCAATGATATCCCGGCTTCTTCGAACTTCTTTGCCATGGGGGCGAATTTCTGTAATTGTTCAGCACAGTGTAAACAGCCGTAACCGAGGTAGAAGATGACGACCACTGGTTTGCCGGAATAGTCAGCGAGAGAATGCTTTTTCTGTTGATAATCAAGAAGAGCAAATTCGGGGGCGGCACTTGGTGACCAGCGGAATGGTCCTAGTTCGTCTAATGAAGGACGTGTTCCAAAGTCTTCTGGAATTGTCCGCTCTTTTCGCCAGTCATTTTCGAAACCGAGTTCGAGTGCGATTGGTTGCAGTTGTTGAAAGACAGGAGCTTGCAGCGAGATGTCTGAAGAGATTTCGCGGAGTTGCTCGAAGGTCTTCTTTGCATCCTCTTTCTTGTCTGCTTCCCATTGCACAAGAACTTTCCAGGCGAGCGGGACGGTTTCATTTTCATTGCCCGACACTTCTTTATTGACTGTTTCAATTGCCTTCTTATCGTCGTCGGCTAGCTGTTGAATTCTTGCTAACCAGCCTTTATTGAAGGAACTCACCTTCGCAAAAGAGTCCGCTGCATCAGCGTAAGCTTGATGTGCGTAGTGTAAATGTCCTTCGAGTTCGTTGACTGCTGTTTCTAACGATCGAATCTTTGAGCCGAAACTACGCTTCGCTTGTTCACCAGCTGCCTTCTGTCCTTTTTCGTCTTTCTTTTCGGTCTTTGCCTTCTCGATAGCTTTCTGTTCAGCCTCGTCTCTTTTGAGCTCTAAGGCAGCGAGGTCTTTTTTGAGTGTCGTGAGGATGTCGCTACCACCTAAGACGTCGTTAGTTTGGAACTTTGCGGTTGCCAGCAGGACGTTTCTTTTCAATTGTTCGGTTTCAACATCAGTAGGTTCGAGGTATCGCGTTTCAGCGAGTTTCAAAACTTCGTCCCACATCTGAAAGGTACTAAGCGTCCCCATGAGACGCATACGGCCATATTTCGTACTGCCGCTCCTATTGAGTGTATTGTGCTTCGGGTGTCGCGGTAGGTCGATCATGTTCATCGCCAGATCAAGTGCCGAATCGGCACGACCAATATGAATCAGGTTGCGGATCAGCCATTCGTTATTATGAGCGAAGTTATGAATCTGATCTGGTAGCACACCATCTCGCATCATATAGGCATGGTCGGTTCTCGCTGAGGCTTCCTGCTGCCAGACGGCATCGTGATACCGTTTGAGTCGCGAATAGATATGACCGGGCATGTGCCACATGTGTGCGATTCCGGGAGCACTTGCTCCACAATTTGCAGCGGAGTTCAAAGCGCTCTCAGCTCGTTCGTAATCCCAAAGATGGATGCGAAAGTGATGGCAAGGATGGAGCGGATTCTCTGCCAGTATCGAATTCAATAAAGCATCGACTGCGTAGTAGCTGCTGATTGGAAGTCCTTTCGAGCGGTTCTCGTAAAGAGCCAATCCGAGGAACGCCTTCGCTTCGATATCTTCGGGAAACTTGTGCAGGATTCCTTCATAGGCTTTGACGAGTGTTTGTCGACGTTTTTTGTCTTCTTCTCGTTCTTTGTTGCGATCTGGTTTCTCGCCTTCTTTCTTTTCTTTTTCTTTTAAGAAGGCAGCGAATGCTTCGATATACATTTTCTCCCGTTCAGTGACCTTCTCTTTTCGTTTAACGGCTTCCTCTATGAATCCACGAGCACGTTTTTGGTTATTTTTGTTCGACATTGCCATCCCCCAATAGGCGATGGCACATTCAGGATCGAGGGTGGCAGCCTGCCGAAAAGATCGCTCCGATTCAAAGAACCAGAACCCGTGGAGTTGACCGACTCCCTGATCGATGAACTTCTGTACTTCTTCCGTCTCGCAAGTCGCTGGGAAATGGACATTGCTTGTCCCAGACATTAGATAAGCAGCCTGTCGCGGACCTTCGTTAAAGCTGTCTCCATGCAGAGAATGACCAGCTGGCAGTTCATCGGGAGATGTCTCTTCCACCTTAGAATCACTGCTGGTTGCTTCTTCCGCAGAGACTGGAAGAGCTGAAAACAATGAAAGAATGAATAACGTAAGTAGATATAGCGCAGGTCGCATTGGTGTCACCTTGGTGTTTCAAATCGCAGATAGAATCTCCAGAGCACTTCCAATGCTTCTCTTGTCCGCGAAGTACGTTTTCACAAGTCTATACGCTCACGCCACGAGACAGAACGGTAAAGATGAATTTTCAGTTTAGTCTAGCTTGAACTGGAAGGCAGCGAGTGTCAAGGATTAGTCACTTTCAATGACAGATTGAGAGCACAGAGTTCGTCGGTTAGGGGCAAGGGTAAGAGGATACGAACCGACTTGAATGTTTGCTGTGGAGCTTCAGTTCTCTATAGATTGTAGATTTCTTGACGACCCGCGAACTGTTTTCGATGCATTGGAAGTCCAGCGGGTAGCACACAAGATGTGTGCTGCGAAGCGAAACTTGATTCATTGACAACGAGTTCCGAAGGAAATGTAAGCTATTACCTTACCATTACTTCCAGTCCGGATGCTGATTGTAGAAATTCCAGATTTTCTTTGAAGTGCGTTTCTGAATTACCTTGCCAGGCGAGAACTTGTTCGTTGATCCCTTTGGTCAGCCAAATTTGATAAGAGCCACCTAGCCACGGGAAGAAGTTGTCGAGAATCGAACCGAAGATGATCGCCAGCGCACCGAACATCATCATCTCCCCGTAAGTTGTTTGTGCAGCGTGAGTGACTTCAATTCTTGAATACCGGCTGAACTTGAACGAGGTCGGAGGACGATCAATGAAGGCGACCGTCCAGCGTTGCTTGATCATTCCGGGACTAACGCGAAACCGGCGATAGGTCCCAATGATTAGCGGAATCAAGAGTGACACTCCGATTTTCTCTCCCCAATGCCGACCGCAATAGAGAGCGAGTAACGTCAGAAGAATCCAAACGACTATTCGAACATGACGTTTAGGAACCGGTGAAAGATTTTGCCCTGCCAAGATCGTTTACCTGTGCTAATGAATAGTTGAAGGTATTGGTAGCGAGTGATAAATAATTGTCTGTAGCTTCTAGCTCCCGTACTGCGGCTGAGTGACATGGAACTTATTACCGCTTATTGATTGTCCGTGTTACCGTAGGTTCAATTTGTTCCCCTCATCCTAACCTTCTCCCCACAGCAAAGCTGCTGGCGAGAATGAATATTGAATGTGGGGAGAAGGGACATCGGTTCGCTTCGCTCATTTGTACCAACAGTTGATGCCTCCACATCACGAAGCCGCAGCCACGAGGCATGCGACAGTTATTTCCCGCTCGATGCTTAGTTCTCTATACGCTCGCTTAACGTTAATGGATCAAAACAATCTTCGCGACTTTGGCAGATTTGAAAATCTATTCCAGCTTTCGTTCCAACATCTTAGGCGTACACAGCGTAGTTTCTTATACATATCTGATTGCTCTTTTCAAGAGCGGATTATTCACTACGAATCACGATTTAGATGATGAGGGTTGCGATGAACGTATCCAGTCCTGACGATGAATTTACGCCGGTTGAGAAGAACCGACCTTCTGTTGAAGAGACTCAGCAGCAATCGAGTTGGCTCTCCCGACGACTTTCCACCGAGAATCCATTCTATCTGCTGAGCGCAGCGTTTGTCATTCACAGTACAGGGTTATCGCTCGATGGCGGTCTTCCATTGCAGGTGCTGTTGTCGCTGATCGGTGGATATCTGTTGCTGTTGGTCATCATCAGTTTGGGAATCGTTCATTTCTGGAAAGTCTGGGATGATGCCCGTTCGATCTTCTTGATTCTCATCTTACTGATGCTGGAATTATCGATCTGTTTTGATCAGGCAATTTCACAGAAGCAAGTTGGCGCAGTCTACAGCTTGTTAGCGATTGCGGCAGCGTCGTTGCTAGTAGCGGAATCGATATTGCGAATCCTGAAAATACGGTTGCCGGGCATCTATCGCATTCCATTATACCTTCAGCTCAGTCTGGCGATGTTGGCATCTTTGATTCCGATGGTCTTTTCGAGTTCAGAAGATGGAATGCTGGTTCGCTGGGCGATTTATGGAGTCAGTCTGTTGGCAGGTCTTTCGATGCTGACGCTCATCCCAGCGATACGGACATCGCGAGAACGAGTTGAATTCCATGGCTGTCCCTGGATATGGCCGTATCATCCTTGGTCGCTATTTGTGATTGTGTGGTGCTGTTTGGGGTTTCGACTTTACTTGTTGACGATCTCGTTTGATCCGGTGATAGAACTTTCTTCCGCCGCTGCGTATGCGGGCATGGGCGGGATCTTCGGTGGGTATTTACTGACTCCGATGATCATGGGGATTTCATGGTTACTGCTGGAAGCTGCGATTGCTCATCGCCATTGGTTCATGCAGACACTTGCCTTGTCACTTCCTTTTGGGTGCATCGCTTTGAGCGTTCAGCCATGGAATGCGAACTCTGCACTGCGAGGTTTTGTCGCTGAGCATACGGCGTTCTTTGGGTCTCCAGTTTGGGTCGCTGCGATGTTCAGTGTTCTGTTTTACTTTGTTGCCTGGAAACGAAGAGTTCCTTTTGCGAGGCGAAGTCTAGTTGTTGCAATGTTGTTGATGTGCAAAATATCTCCGACGACGAATCACTGGGAAACAATTCGCTGGCAGGCAGGTGAGCAGGTCAATCTCTATTGGTTGTTTGCAGTTGTTGGATTCTTGATCTTAGTTGGATTGCAACGAAAAAATTCCCGCTTTCTATTAGAGAGTGTTGGTTGGTTGCTCATCGGTTTAGGAGCACGTGACCTGTTTGACGGTTGGATTTTCTCTCCGATGGAGATTCAATTCCATCTGTTTGCTTTGAGTATCATAATGCTGA
>Ga0066605_10002771_pt1 | contig 10939 bp, 9 predicted proteins | sample SaaInlLV_DNA_10m_FD_60385 | JGI IMG/M metagenome (GOLD analysis project Ga0066605, IMG submission 60385) | Marine microbial communities from expanding oxygen minimum zones in the Saanich Inlet - SI075_LV_DNA_10m | ecosystem: Environmental > Aquatic > Marine > Unclassified | place: British... | reverse complement strand
CGGTTCTCATGAGCACCCAACGCAAGCTCTCCTAGACGCGCTCACCATGCAGCAGCGCTTGGAACTCGGGGCAAATTTTGCAGGATTGAATGTCCTAATCGTTGGTGACATCTTGCACTCAAGAGTTGCACGCAGCAACATCTTCCTGCTGAATCTCTTGGGGGCTGAAGTAAGTGTCGCGGGACCAGACATACTGGTTCCAATTGAGATTGCCGAATTGGGCGTTACCATCCACCACGACTTTGACCAGGCACTTGCTGACCGGCCAAACGTAGTAATGATGCTTAGGGTTCAGGCAGAGCGGATGTCTAAGGATCTGTTTCCTTCAGCTAGCTCCTACGTCAAATTTTGGTCACTCGGTGGAAACCGACTCGCTGGACTTGGGCCAGAGGTTGTAATCATGCACCCGGGACCCATGAATCGTGGGTTCGAAATTTCGGCTGAGGCAGCCGATGATCCACGCTCGGCGGTGTTGCAACAGGTCACAAATGGACTAGCTGTAAGAATGGCTGTACTACAAACAACTCTTTCTGGAGGAAATTAGCATGCCTACAATCCTCAAGAATCTCACACTTGCCGACGGCTCACGATCTGACATCAGAATCGAGAGCGACACCATCGTCGAAATGGGAACGATTTCGGGCAGCGGAATCGACTGCGATTCCCTCATAGGACTGCCGGGCTTTGTTGACCCACACACGCACCTGCGCGAGCCTGGCTTTGAGGCAAGTGAAACTGTCCTATCCGGTTCAAGGGCCGCTGCAGCCGGCGGCTACACCGCGGTCTGCGCGATGGCCAATACGCTGCCGGTTGCTGACACTGCAGAGATCGTTGAGGCGGTTCTAGACGCGGGGGTAGCGGCGGGTTACTGCCAGGTGCAAGCGATCGGCGCTGTCACAAATGGTCTTGCTGGCAAACAGCTCTCGGAGATTACCCAGATGCACCAGTCTCGTGCGAATGTGACGATGTTTAGCGACGACGGAATTTGTGTTTCTGATCCCGCTCTGATGCAGGAAGCGCTGGCCAAGGTTAAAGCCTTCGGCGGAGTCATTGCTCAGCACGCGCAGGATCCTGCACGAACCGAAGGCGCTCAGATGAACGCCGGGCCGCTCGCGATTGAACTTGGGCTGACAGGCTGGCCACGACTTGCAGAAGAGGACATCATTGCCCGCGACGCGCTGCTTGCCGAACAGACCGGCTCCCGTCTCCACATCTGTCACCTGACAACTGCTGGCGGAGTAGAGGTCGTCAGATGGGCGAAACAACGCGGAATTGCAATCACCGCTGAGGTAACACCTCATCACCTGCTGTTGACCGAGGATCTAGTGCGCAGTTATGACCCTGTTTACAAGGTGAACCCGCCACTCAGAACAGAAGCCGACAATAAAGCACTGATTGCCGGGGTTCTCGACGGCACAATCGATGTGCTTGGAACTGACCATGCTCCACACTCGGCGGAAAAGAAGGAAGCCGAATGGGGTCATGCAGCTTTTGGCATGCTTGGCCTAGAAACGGCAGCAAGTATCCTGCATCAGGTTTTAGCTGACACCGGCTCGCTAACCTGGCAACTTTTCGAACAGCTGATATCCAGTCGCCCAGCAGCACTGACTGGACTAAGCGATCACGGCCAACTAGCAGTAGGCAGGAAGGCCAACATCACTGTCTTCAACCCGCATGAGGACCTTGCGGCAAGCTCCATCAGCCAGTCGCTGTCTTCTAACAACCCATATGCCGGAATGGTCTTCAAGGGCAGAGTTCAGCACACTGTTTACAACGGCACCTTCACGGTTAGAGATCAAAAACTACAGGAGCGGAAATGACCAGAGAAGTAATAGGACTACTCCTGCTATTGATAGTTCCAGCATTCGCCTTGGCTGCATACGTTGGGGTCAGGAGAGCAAGAGTCAAACAAGAAGCATCTTTGCCTGCGCCCGTGGGCGTTGAGCGTGCTGACTCCTTGGTGCATGACGACGGCCTCTACGTGAGCACGGTGCTTGCCGAAAGCCCGCTGACGCGAGTTTGGGCTCATGGTCTCGGCGTTCGTGGCAGGGTGAAGCTTGTGTCAAAGGACGCGGGCCTGGAAGTGCACAGACAGGGTGAGGCATCGTTTGTCATTCCGACTGCCCAAATTGTTGGGTTGGACAAAGCCTCGGCAACCATTGATAAAGCAGTTGAGTCAAACGGACTCTTCTCAATCGTCTGGCTTTTGGGCCAAACCCAGCTGGTTTCGAATTTTCGAATTCCGAACCAGACCACCAGGCAGCAGATTTCACATCAGATCACAAACAAACTAGGAGCTTGACTTGAGTAACGCATATTTAGTTCTAGAAGATGGCACAGTCTTTGAGGGCGATAGCTATGGCGCAGAGGGTCAAACTCTCGGCGAGTTGGTGTTCTCAACTGGAATGACTGGTTATCAGGAGACGCTCACCGACCCCTCCTACGCCGGTCAAATCGTGATGCAGACCGCACCGCACGTGGGCATTACCGGCACCAATGCACTCGACGAGGAGTCGAGCAGAATTTGGGTCTCCGGCTACGTGCTGAAGGAGCCATCCAGGATCGCCAGCAACTTCCGAGCAGAGCGGACCCTCGAAAATGACTTGACCTCGCAGGGCATCGTCGGAATTTGTAACGTCGACACCCGCGCAATCACCCTTCACATCAGAAGCGCAGGCGCGATGCGCTCTGGCATCTTTTCCGGCTCGGCCGCGCTCACTCGCGAGCAGATGATTCAGGCGGTAAAGGACTCGGCTCAGATGAAGGGTCAGAGCCTAAGCTCCAAAGTTTCTACAACCGAGAATGTCTCTATTCCCTCGCAGGGAACAAGGGTCGGCAAAGTTGCAATCCTTGATCTTGGTATCAAGAAGTCAACCATTGAGCACTTGAATGCCAGGGGCTTAGATGTCGAGCTGTTCCCTGCTGACTCCTCCAGTCAGAGGATTCTGGAGAGTCAGCCTGACGCATTCTTTTTCTCGAACGGCCCTGGGGACCCATCAGCAAGCGCTGCTCAGGTATCGATGCTTCAAGAGCTATTGAAGACCGGCAAGCCCTTTTTCGGAATCTGCTTCGGAAATCAACTCCTGGGACGAGCTCTTGGTTTTGAAACTTACAAGCTGAGCTTTGGTCATCGGGGCATTAACCAACCGGTTATGAATACCAGCAGCGGCAAGGTTGAGGTCACAGCTCACAACCACGGGTTTGCGGTCAAGCTGGAGCAGGACAGTGCTGATTCCCCTGCCGGTTTTGGTCGAGTAGTGGTCTCACACCGGGGTCTGAACGATCAGGTGGTCGAGGGTCTTGAGTGCTTGGACATCCCGGCATTTTCGGTGCAGTACCACCCCGAGGCAGCTGCCGGCCCACACGACAGTCACTACCTATTCGATAAGTTTCTGAACGCCATCAAGGAGAGCAAGTAATGCCAAAGAGAAATGACATTAAGTCTGTCCTAGTTATTGGGTCAGGACCAATTGTTATCGGGCAAGCCTGTGAGTTTGACTACTCGGGTACTCAGGCTTGTCGGGTGCTTCAGGAGGAGGGCATCCGCGTGATTCTGGTGAATTCCAATCCGGCGACCATCATGACTGATCCGGACTTCGCAGATGCAACCTACATCGAGCCAATTACACCAGAAGTTATTGAAGCGATTATCGAGAAGGAGAAGCCGGATGCCATCCTGCCAACCCTCGGTGGTCAAACCGCTCTTAACGCCGCAATGTCGCTTTACGAGCGCGGATCGCTCGACAAGTATGGAGTTGAACTAATTGGTGCAAACGTCGCAGCCATCAAGGCCGGCGAGGATCGGCTTGAATTCAAGGAACTGGTTCTTCGAGCCGATGCTTCCGTCGCCAAGTCTGCTGTTGCTCACACCATGGACGAGGTTATAGAAATCGCGGGCCAGATCGGCTACCCGATGGTAGTTAGGCCGTCGTTCACTATGGGTGGTTTGGGTTCAGGTTTTGCCTACAACGACGCAGACCTGCGCCGGATTGCCGGCGCTGGACTGCAGGCCTCTCCAACCACCGAAGTCCTTCTCGAAGAGTCGATTATGGGGTGGAAAGAATACGAGCTTGAGCTGATGCGCGACAAAAACGACAACACCGTGGTGGTTTGCAGCATCGAGAACTTTGATCCCGTTGGCGTGCACACCGGTGACTCAATAACCGTTGCCCCTGCTCTTACCCTTACGGACCGTGAGTATCAGAACATGCGAGACATCGCCATTCAGATCATCCGCGACGTAGGTGTAGACACCGGAGGTTGTAACATCCAGTTCGCGGTAGACCCCGCCGACGGCAGAATCATCGTCATCGAGATGAACCCGCGCGTTAGCAGGTCATCCGCCCTGGCATCAAAGGCCACTGGGTTCCCGATCGCCAAAATTGCGGCGAAGCTCGCTATTGGTTACACATTGGATGAGATTCCGAACGACATCACCGGTGTCACCCCGGCTTCGTTTGAACCGAGCCTTGACTACATTGTCGTGAAGGTTCCGAGGTTCGCTTTTGAGAAGTTCCCGGCTGCTGACCCGACTCTCACCACCACCATGAAGAGCGTGGGTGAGGTAATGGCTATTGGAAGAACCTTCTCCCAAGCTCTTCAAAAGGCACTCAGATCACTGGAAAAAAGAGGGAGTTCCTTCAGCTTCCCAGCTGTAAAGGCCGACCTGAACACCCTGCTGGAGCAGATGAAGACCCCAACCGAAAGCCGTATCGGCCAGGTTCAGCAGGCACTCTGGTCAGGAGCCACGGCCCAGCAGATTTTCGACGCGACCAAGATTGACCCATGGTTCATTGACCAAATCCTTCTTATAAATGAGGTCGCCAGTTGGTTCAGAGGACTTGAGGAAATCGATGTTGCAAGCCTGAAACGTGCGAAGCAGCACGGATTCTCTGACAGTCAGCTTGCTGAAATCCGAGGCGTCACTGAAGAGTCGATCAGGTCACTTAGACACAAGCACAACCTGAGACCGGTGTTCAAGACCGTGGACACCTGCGCCGGGGAATTCCCAGCACTCACGCCGTATCACTACAGCAGCTATGAGCAGTTCACAGAGGTGGTGCCGTCGAACCGTAAGAAGGTCGTGATTCTGGGCTCTGGCCCGAACCGTATTGGCCAGGGTGTGGAGTTCGACTACAGCTGCGTGCATGCAACATTTGCACTGAAGGAGTCCGGCTACGAGACAATCATGATCAACTGCAACCCTGAGACGGTATCAACCGATTACGACACCGCCGACCGGCTTTACTTCGAACCCCTTACTCTGGAGGATGTGCTGGAGGTGATTCATGCTGAATCTCAATCCGGCGAACTTGTTGGCGTAATGGTGCAACTCGGAGGTCAGACTGCGCTTGGACTGGCAAACGGCCTTGAGGCTGCTGGCATCACCATTCTCGGCACCACCCCAACCGACATTGACCGGGCTGAGGAGCGAGGAAAGTTCCAGCAGATTCTGGATCAGGGACACCTGTTGGCACCGGCAAACGGAATGGCCACCAACCTAGCTGAAGCCACTGCCGTGGCAGAAAGAATCGGCTTCCCGGTACTGGTTCGTCCAAGCTTCGTGCTGGGTGGCAGAGGCATGGAAATTGTCTACGACCAGGGCTCACTCGACGGCTATTTTGATCGCATCGCAGAGCACGCACTGGTTGACGCAGAGCACCCGCTGTTGGTTGACCGGTTCCTGGATGACGCAATTGAGATTGACGTCGATGCACTCTACGACGGTGAGCAGCTTTACATAGGCGGCGTCATGGAGCACATCGAGGAAGCCGGGATTCACTCGGGGGACTCCAGCTGCACTTTGCCGCCGATCACGCTGAGCCAGGCGCAAATTGACCGAGTAGTGTCCGCGACCAAGATAATTGCCGCCGGGCTGAACGTGGTTGGACTTCTAAACGTTCAGTTCGCTCTGGCTTCGGATGTTTTGTATGTCCTGGAAGCCAACCCAAGAGCAAGCCGAACTGTTCCGTTTGTGTCGAAGGCGCTTGGCATCACTCTGGCAAAGGCTGCCGCAAGAGTGATGGTGGGGCAGAAGATCTCAGAGTTGATTAGCGCCGGCCATCTTCCTGAATCCGATGGATCTTCATACCCAGCAGGAACACCGATCTCTGTCAAGGAAGCGGTGCTGCCATTCAAGCGCTTTGCTACTAAAGACGGCAGATTCGTTGACTCGCTGCTTGGCCCAGAAATGCGCTCAACTGGCGAGGTAATGGGAATCGACAAGGACTTCCCAACCGCCTTCGCTAAGGCCCAGGCCGGCTCTGGCTCGGCTCTGCCCACTTCTGGAACCGTGTTTGTTTCGGTTGCCGACAGAGACAAGCCGCAGCTATTGCTGCCGGTGCGTCGCCTAGCGCAACTTGGTTACCGAATCCTTGCTACCGCAGGCACTGCTGCGATGCTTGCCAGACACGGAATTGAGGCACGGTCAGTAATCAAACACTCGACCGCAAAACAGGGCCAGACTTCGATCGTCGACATGATTACCGCAGGTGAAGTTGATGTTGTTGTAAACACTCCATCTGGTGCCGATGCCCGAGTAGACGGCTATGAGATTAGAGCCGCAACAACCGCTGCCGACAAGCCAATATTCACTACAGTTGCCCAGCTAAGCGCAGCAATCGGTTCCTTCGAGGTTGTTAGAGAGGGACCATTTAGCGTAAAGCCGCTACAGGAGTACGAAATCGAACGAAAAGAGCTGATCAGTGAGTAGCTTTCAGGCAAACATCGAGCTGGCTGTTTCTAAGCATGGGCCACTATGTCTTGGCATTGACCCAAGCGAAAAAGAGCTTCATAACTGGGAACTGCCGGACAGTGCAACGGGAGCTAAGGAGTTCGCGCTTCGCTGCATAGAGGCAGCCGAGGGCCGAATCGGCATCGTCAAGCCACAGGTTGCCTTTTTTGAGAGGTTTGGATCGAGCGGATTTCTGGCGCTGGAGGAGGTGCTGCAGGCAGCAAGAGACCTCGGGTTGCTTGTGATATCCGACGCTAAACGCGGCGACATCGGCTCAACCATGCTCGGCTACGCACAGGCCTGGTTTGGTGACGATTCTCCGCTTCGGGTTGACGCACTGACGATCAGTCCGTACTTGGGGCCATCCTCCACGGTTGAGATCCTCGATCACGCCCGCGACATTGGCGGTGGCATCTTTCTGTTAGCTGCCACCAGTAACCCGGAGGCAACTGAGTTGCAGACGGCTAAAACTGGAAAAGCAACCGTTTCGGCCACCGTGATAGAGCTGGCCCAAAAGATTGGGCTTGGCGATTGTGGCGTTGTTATTGGTGCAACCCAGGACCTGGATCAATTTGGAATTGCTAACATTCGCACTACTGACGTCGGAATCCCGATTCTGGCCCCAGGCTATGGGGCGCAAGGTGCAAAGCTTGCAGGCCTCAAGGATCAGTTTGGCGCTAGCTCTTCTCGCGTAATCCCAAACATGTCCAGGGCTCTGACCATGGCTGGCCCTGAGTCTGTGGCGAAACTAATTGATAAGGCTAAATTAGAGCTATGAGCTTGATTGTGCTGGCAGGGCCGGCTGGAGTTGGCAAGGGATCGCTGGTTAGCTGGCTTTTAGAAAACGACTCGCGTTTCACACTTTCGGTGTCAGCCACCACCAGAAAGCCTCGGGCAGGTGAGGTTCACGGAAAGCATTACTGGTTCCTTGAAAAACAAGAGTTTGAGAAGCTGATTTCAGACAACCAGCTCCTGGAGTGGGCGATAGTGCACGGTGAGCACTACTACGGCACACTTTTGAACGAACTGACCCGCGCAGAAGCCAATGACCAGCACCTACTTTTAGAAATAGACTTGCAAGGGGCCAGACAAATTGAGCAGCGAATACCGCGCGCCATTAGCATTTTTGTGAATCCACCGAGCTGGGAAGAGTTGGAATCTCGTCTAAGAAAAAGAGGAACCGAGACAGAATCGGAAATTCAAACTAGACTTGAGACAGCTCGCGAAGAACTAGCAGCTAATAATGAGTTTGATTTTCAGGTAACCAACGATGACCTGGCCAAAACTGGCAAGAAGATTGTTGAAATAGTTAATGAGTCGGAGAGATGAACATGAGCGATAACAAGAGTCCACTGACGGGAATTGTTTCCCCTCCAATTGACGAGCTTCTAGAGAAGGCTGACTCCAACTATCAGCTAGTAATCTTTGCGTCCAAGCGCGCTAGACAAATCAACGAGTACTACAGTGCGCTTCACGAGGGCTCACTGTTCAACTATGTTGGACCACTTGTTGATTCAGCAATTGACGACAAGCCTTTGAGCATTGCCCTGCATGAAATTCACGCGGGCAAGCTTGAGATGATTCCAAATAAGTAGGTAAATTTGCGAATTCTGCTTGGAGTAACCGGCGGAATCGCTGCCTATAAGGCCGCGAACTTAATTCGGGCATTCTCCGAACAGGAGCATGAAGTCACAGTCTTGCCCACTGAAAACGCACTTAAGTTTGTCGGCAAGGTGACCCTCGAGGCGCTTTCAGGCCACACGATCGATACAGATCTCTACAGCGACGTGGCGCAGGTTAGGCATGTTGAACTCGGCGCCCAAGCGGACCTGATCGTCGTCGCACCTGCCACTGCCAATTTCTTGGCAAAGCTTGCCGGTGGGGTAGCCGATGATTTGCTAATGAACGCAATACTTGCCAGCACCGCTCCGGTTTATGTTTGCCCTGCCATGCATACTGAAATGTGGCAAAACCAGGCGACGGCGGCAAATGTCGAAACCCTCAGAAGCCGAGGAATATCGGTCATGGAGCCAGCCAGCGGCAGGCTCACGGGTGACGACTCCGGGCCGGGCCGACTGCCAGAAGTTGAGCAAATCCTAGAATTCGTTCTGGGTCACGGTCCACTGAGCGGTAAGACTGTTCTGGTCACAGCCGGTGGTACTAGAGAATCAATTGATGAAGTGCGCTTTATCGGGAACTCATCCTCGGGGCGGATGGGGCTTGAACTAGCAAAAGCAGCCCGTGACCTTGGTGGTCAGGTAACCCTCGTTGGTGCAAATCTCGAGATGCCGGCACCGCATGGAGTGACCTTTGTACCGGTGACAAGCGTTTCTGACTTAGAACTCGCGATGAACCAAGACTGTGACCTACTGATCATGGCCGCAGCTGTGTCAGATTTCACGGTGGAGAGTCCGTTTCGAGGCAAGCTGTCCAGGTCTGAAGCGGTGACGCTGTCGTTGGCACCCACGAAGGACCTGGTTGCCAATTACGCATCAAATCACCCGAAAACCTTTTGCGTGGCCTTCGCACTAAGCCCGGAAGGCGGGAATGTGGAGGAACTTGCATCAGAGAAGCTATGGTCGAAGAGCGTCCAGGCGGTAGTTGGAAACAGCGTTCAGGCACTGGGGTCCGATGTTACCGAAGTGTCATTTGTAACACCTGAGGGAGTCGAAGCAGTTTCCGGAACCAAGCAATCGGTTAGTCAGCAGCTTTTGCGACTGATTATTGAATCGATGTCCAAGCGCTAACTAGACTTGTGGGCATGACGCCACGCACATTTACCTCTGAGTCTGTTACTGAGGGGCACCCCGACAAAATCTGTGATCAGATTTCCGACACGATTCTTGATGCAATTCTTGAGCAAGACCCGAACGCACGGGTCGCTGTAGAGACCCTAGTCACCACCGGCCTGGTTCACGTTGCCGGAGAGGTTGACACAACCGGTTACGTCGAGATTCCACAGCTGGTTCGGCAAAAACTTCTTGACATCGGATATAACTCATCGGCCATTGGCTTCGATGGGGCATCCTGTGGCGTCTCGGTTTCGATTGGCCAGCAGTCATCAGACATTGCAGCCGGCGTAAACCAGTCGCTAGAGAGTCGATTTGGGCACGTTGATCCTGACCTTGGTGCCGGTGACCAGGGAATGATGTTCGGCTACGCCAGCGATGAGACTGCAACCTACATGCCAGCTCCGATCACTATGGCACATCAGCTAACCCAAAAACTCACCGAGCTTCGCCGCGAAGTTGGTTCGATGGTGCTGAGACCAGACGGAAAGGCTCAGGCTTCAATCGATTACGTTGACCAAAGGCCAGTGAGCGTCAATACGATCGTGCTGTCCACGCAGCATCACCCAGACGTAACCCAAGAAGAGCTGGCGAACCTGGTGTTAGACAGAGTGGTAAAGCCAGTATTGACAGCATCCGGCCTGGATTGCGATGCGACCAGATACATAATCAATCCATCGGGACGATTTGTTATAGGCGGACCACAGGGTGATGCCGGCCTTACCGGTCGGAAGATCATTGTTGACACCTATGGCGGAATGGCACGACACGGAGGTGGTGCATTCAGCGGCAAGGACCCATCCAAGGTTGATCGTTCCGCAGCGTATGCAATGCGCTGGGTGGCAAAGAATCTAGTCGCAGCAGGCCTTGCCGCTCGCGCAGAGATTCAGGTTGCCTACGCAATCGGTGTTGCAAACCCAGTGTCGCTGTATGTCGAAACATTTGGAACCGAGACGGTCGAAATCGGCGCCATCGAGCAGGCTGTAAAGAGCGTTTTTGACTTGCGACCCTCGGCAATAATTTCTGAACTTGATCTAAAGCGACCGATTTATCAAGCAACTGCAAGCTACGGTCACTTCGGCAGGGAACTGCCTGATTTCACCTGGGAGCGACTAGATCGCGTGCAAGCCCTTAGAGACGCAGCGGGCAAGTAAATGGCCCGCTTTGCTTCGATTGTGGCAAAGTCACCTCTGATTCAACTTGACAGGAAGTTTGATTACGTAGTACCGGAGGGCCTTGAAGATCAAATTGCGCTCGGTCAACTGGTTTCGTTTCCCTTTGGTCGAACCAAGAAGCCGCAAGAAGGCTATGTCGTAGAGCTCATGGATTCAAGCGACTATGCAACTAGCAAGCTACTGGCCATCAAGGATTCCAGCTGCCTACTTACCCCGCAGCTAGCGGACTTCACGCGAGCGGT
>Ga0066605_10002770_pt1 | contig 10939 bp, 10 predicted proteins | sample SaaInlLV_DNA_10m_FD_60385 | JGI IMG/M metagenome (GOLD analysis project Ga0066605, IMG submission 60385) | Marine microbial communities from expanding oxygen minimum zones in the Saanich Inlet - SI075_LV_DNA_10m | ecosystem: Environmental > Aquatic > Marine > Unclassified | place: British... | reverse complement strand
CTTTTACTTACTGTGCCATCATCAAGTACTAAACTGTGACCGCTAGGCGTGTTAAATCCAAATACATTACTTGGACTTTCTCGTCTAGCACTACTACTGCTGAGTCCTCGAACACTGTCAAGACCTAGTCCTTGATTTGCAAGTGCTCCAGACATTGGATGTCTAGGTCTGGTATTTTTAGTTTGCTTCTTTCCAACACCTTGCTCAAACGTAGGAGCAATATCATTTTCTTGGTCTTCTACAAAACTCACAGCATTGTCAGGATAACTACTATTTCTTCCTGTATCTGCCAGAACTCCAAGTATAATGCCTTCTTGATTTGATCTTGTAAATGCAACTATCACTTCTGTTCCTGGAGCAGGAGGATGTGTACTCATACCGTAGCTTCTTACGTGATCTGGAGCTTGATAGCTACCGCCATAAGGCATAGCTCGTCTACATCTTACATAATTTTTTCTATCTTCAGAATTTCCAAATTTAGCTGAAAATTGTTCTTGACCAAATATTTCTACATAGCAATAGCCTTCATATCTATCATCTACAATTTCAACAACCATTCCCAGGTATAGTCCTTCAAAATTACCAAAACCTGCGATATTATCTTTATTTTTATATTGTCTAGATGTACCGTTGCCATCACTAGTATTTTCTCCGCTTCTTCTCATGTCTTCATCCTGTAAAAATATCTCTTAGCCACGGCGGAGCGTTTCTTGCTCTGAATGTGCCATTGTCTAATGGTCCTCCCCAGTAACCCGGAGCTCCTTGTCCTACACTATTAGCTATATCAATGTGGAAAGTATCATCTCCCATATATCCGTTGCCTGCTCCAATACCTGTAGCACCGTAACGTTTGGTTTGTGCTATAAAGTTTTGTATGATAGGAACATCTGCTGGATTGTTTAAACTTAGCCTTCTTCCTGTACTGTCTCTGAGTGCTACGTCTGCAGCCATTCCGTTGTTGTGTCTATCACTGCCTGTAAATCCTGTACTGCTATCTTGTCCACCACTGCGAACATCAACATTTACGCCAGCGGCAGCACCTGCATTGGCTAGTATAGATTTAAGTTCAGCGTCAATGGGTAATTTTCTTGTGTTGGCTACACTTGATTGACTTTCTGTAACTACTCCTGTGCCGTCGGCACTAGCAGGAGGAGCTGTTTCATCTCCAGTTGGATCGTCACCTGCACCAAAATCAGCTTCCGGTGGTTCTTGTGCATCAGCTTCAGCAGCAAATCGTTCAGCTTGTGTTCTTGTGTCTTGTTCTTCGATAAGTCCTGTAGTAAGAATATTATATGTTAGACCAATATTAGTGTTTGTGTCTCTGAATGCATCCAATGTCATTGTAAATTGACCATCACTGTAATTAGCATCAACTCTAGTAACACGATACAATCCAATTATCCCAAAGTTTTGTTCACTGATATCCATTAATCCTGTTTGATGATCAGGATATGTTGGAAAGTTTAAATTTAAAAAATAGTTACATCCGCCGCGAGTATACTGTGCTCCGTCCAGTCTCGATTCTGATCCCTTAGGTCTACCTAGCCAATAAGGATCTCCTCTAACTTGTATTTGTTGTTGAACCAAATCACTTAAACTGTTTAAGTTTAGTTCAACTGCACCCAACATCGCAGCGCCTGCTGTGTCTCCATCGTCGGGTCCTACAGTAGCATTGCTTGTTACAGGACCTGTGTCAAAAACTGTAGGCATCTCTTCGCTTGTTTGTGCAGACGCTCTACTGTTAGTTTTTCTAACTTCACTTTGTGTTATGTATCTTCTTGCAACAGGAGGTAATCTAGATCCTTTAATATCTTGATTTTGCATTTTTTCATAATCGGTCGCAAGTTTCATAGCTGCACTTAATTCTTCTGCTTTCTTTTGTATTTGTTGATCTAAATCTGCAAGTTCTTGTTGTTGCCCACCTACGTCACTTTCGATTTGATATTCATCTAATTTTTCGATTTCTCTAGTTAGTACATTTTTTCTTGACTTCAATGTATTAAGATCACGGTTTATTTCTTGCACATCACTTTGTAGTATAGCCAACTGTTGCTGATCTTCGCTCATACCAGCAAATCCCTGTGCTCTATTTTCTGTTTTACCATGATTAATAGCTTGAAGTTGGAAATAAGTGTTGTGCAAACTAACATCTAAATTTAAGACTTCTGTGTTTAATCCTGTGTGAGTGTAGTCAAATCGTTTGCGTAATAGTCCTTCTCTGATAATTTTTTTAAGTCTGTCTTCTTGAATATTTCTGTCGAATATTAAATTTTCATAACTAATTGCATCATGTACTAATTCTTGTGTTGCAAACTTTTTGAGGTTAAATGTAATACGTTTTTGATAAGAACGAGCTACTTTATCATATCTTAAAAATTCTGTATCGTTATCAAAGATAAACCAACTACTGAGTTCTGCAAAAGTTGGTGCTTTTGCTTCTCCGTCGTCTGCATTATCTTTGTGAAAGCCTCCTTCAAATGTAGGCATTTTTCTAAAATTATCTGTTTGCATCAGAGCTACTACAATTGCTGTGTTTATACCTGTACCTTGTTTAAAAGTAAATGTAAGTGTGCCATCACCTGTAACACTGGTGCTTTTTAAACTTGTGTCTCCGCTAGCCGCTGCAGCTCCAAATTTCCAGTTGAGCCATTCTGATGTATCGTCTATTGCACCAAATTCATATAAAGTACTGTGTAGTTTACTTGGACTAAGTGCAGTGCTTTCTCTTTCTTGTTCATTTATTTTTTCTTGTAGTTGCTGTAAAAATTCACCAAACGTGTTTACACTATTCACAGTGAGTTGTTGCTTGGTGTATAAATTTAGTGTTTTATAAGCATCTTGATGTGTTTCTACTAGATCAGATCTATACTGTGTTGCACCTTCTTTATAATCAAATGTGAGATTGGTCATACTGGTCATGTAGTAAAAAGGACCTGCAATATTATTAGTAGCATTACTATTTTGATCATAGCCAACGAATCGAAGTTCTAATAGGTAACATGCATGCAAGTGATTTTCTATTTTAAGTCGTCTTGCGGCTTCTAAAATTCTGCTGAAAAGTGTAGCGCCACCTGGTTCTACCAGATTAAACACAAACATGTTTGCTAATCCATTGCGATCTTTGGCTTGTTTAAAAGCAAGAACAAGATTCTGTTCTACACTTTGTATGTTTATTTCACTTTCAACACCACTTTCTGCAATCACCACAACATCATTTGATGCAATATTAGCTTCGAATTTATGAGAGTTAACAGGATGTACCATATACATGGTCCATTTGTATGTGTAGTTGTCGTATTTGTTAAGGACATTATCTTGGTATATTGATCGCATCAGTTGTTTCCTGATGATTTATATGTTTTCGGTACTTGAATCTTTGTTCCACTTTTAAAATCCATAATCGGATCTTTGATAGTATCTCTATTATAGTGTACAAATATCCACCATAGTCTACTACTACCATACAAATCGTATGCTAATAAATCAGGTCTTTTATGATGCTTGGGTTGAATAACCATTGTTGTCTGATCCTGATCAAGTTCGTCTTGTACAATTACAGGTTGAAAAAGATCCAAGTATTTTCTGTTAACACTTGTATTACTATAACTGCTTGATGCTTTGTATTCAACTGCCATTAAATGAATCCTTGTTTATATCCGGACCCGTTGATAAAATTGTGTGTACTATACACATTCTTTTGTCTGTCAGGATTAATTTGTATGCTCATGCCAATAAAGAAGTTCATTAATGTAGGAACTTGTGTTCCGCTAATATCTTTGAGATCTACACCGCTATCGTATGTTGTACTAAAACTTTCTAATACAACAGGAATATTGTTAAACTGTTGTTCACCAAAGGCACTAAAACGTAGTACTGGAGGCGGAGTGCCTGAACTAGGATTTCCTCCTAGATCATTTAAGCCAAAAAACATCTTGCTAACACTACGCAAAAAATGTAGCGCACCAAGTGTGTACTCACCTTCTTCTTGTGTAATACTTGCAAATTGTACTGTCATTTGTATAGTAGGACTAGGTGTATTTCTATAAGCATTAAATGTATAGTTAGTGTGTGTCATATCATAAGGACTATAGTTTACACTTTGACTGTAAGTTATGTCAGGTTGATAAGGAAACAATATACCATTGTGTTGCCTAAGTGGGCTCGCTGGTCCATCAAAGTAAAACTGATTGCGAGAACTTCTTTTAGAAACGCCTCCAGGTGCAAGTGTAAGTCTCGCTCTATTTTCAGCTAGCACTGCCATTTAGTTTTCCTTTAATAAATTCGTACACTTGTTGATTAATACTTCCAAAAAATTCTCTAAACTTCATCATCTTTTGATTATCGTTTAGACTATCATTTTTCATTGCATTTCTAAAATCAGTAGCACTCATGCCACCCTCTTGTATTGGTACTTCTAGTATATATCCTGCTTGGTCACCTGGAACCATTTCTGCTCCTGGTTCATAATCTCTGAGATAGTTTCCACCTTTTAGTCTCCCTGCGTCCTTGGCACTGAACACTAATACAATTGCAGTGTTAGCAGGGTTTTTGCCTGTTAAACTAACATCAGGTCTGTATGGACTAGTTTGTACAATTTGTTTAGCAGGTATACCAAACATGTTTTGCATAATGCCAGTTTTTTCTTCATAACTAAATGGATCCTTTTCAGGCGTTGCATTCTTGGCTATTGTAGTAGCGATAAATACGTTAGAGGAACCAAATTGTTCCACTAGATCCATATAAACTTTATGATGACCTTTGTGCATAGGCTGAAATCTACCGCCATAAAAAACAGCAATATCCGTAGCCACATCTTCTGTCAGTTGTACATATCTCATTGGATTCTCCTATATATGTATTTATAGCTGAATTAAATGCGTACTGATTGACATCTTAGTTTATTGACATTATACTATAGAAAATAAGGAACTACAATGAGGAAACAAAATTATTTAAACAACAAAGACATGCTCAAAGAGATACACAAAAGTAAACTTACCTTTTGTAGTGTTATAGACGACGAGTATGCAAGATTCGATGTAATAGTAGAAACTATTGAAGATATTAATAATCCCGAATTTATACAGTTGGCTAAAGAAAATAGAGCGCATCAACTGAGTGTGCAAGCATACGAAGCTGCATTCTATGAATGGAATGATGGTGCTCGTAAAGCTAGTCAAAAACCCAAACAAATTAGTCACAAAATAGACCCAGACACAATTGAAGAAAAAAGTCTTGTGTTTAGATTAATGACATTTGATCATGTACCACTAGAGCCTGGCAGAAAAAGCAAGCCTAAAACTGTAGCAGATCATCACAGCAAATGTAACTTCCCTCCATTTAAACACTATGCATATGTAAATGGTGATCTCAAAGAATGTGTTAGAAGTCACTGGGAAGGTGGACTTGATAACGGAAAGTTCAATACACAGCATGGCAAGATCACAAACAATCTAGCAAAAATGTATATTAAACTGTGTGAACGTTACAGTATGCGCAGTAACTGGCGTGGCTATACATATGTAGACGAAATGCGTAGTCATGCACTGCTACAACTAAGTCAAATTGGTCTACAGTTCAATGAACTTAAAAGTCAAAACCCATTTGCTTACTACACAGCCGCAGTTACCAACAGTTTTACAAGAGTGTTGAACTTGGAAAAGCGTAATCAAAACATCAGAGATGACCTACTACAACAAAATGGACAAATGCCCAGTTGGACACGCCAAATCGAACACGAAATGGCAGAACGTGCTAAATGGGACGAACAAGTCGACAAAGAACGCAAAGAACACGGCTTCAACGTTTAGGTTGACATCCTCAATTATCGACAGTAGTATAAGAGAAGTTATAACTTCTTTGAACGGAGACCCATGACATTCTTTAATAGAGCCGCATGTTTTACAGACATACATTTTGGCAACAAAAACAACAGCAAACAACACAATCGAGACTGTGCTGACTTTGTAGATTGGTTCATTGAACAAAGCGAAGATTGCGAAACTTGCATCTTTCTTGGAGACTGGCACCATCACAGAGCAAGTGTAAACGTTAGTACACTCAATCACAGTGTAGAGAATGTAGGCAAACTAAGTCGTGCATTCAAACAAGTGTATATGATTATGGGCAACCATGACCTATACTATCGTGAGAAACGTGACTTAAACAGTTTACCATATGCAGGATTATTTGATAATGTTACACTAGTTGAGGATATGTTGGTGCAAGGTGATATTGCACTTGTGCCTTGGTTAGTAGGAGATGAATGGAAAAATTTACAAAAGACCAAGTGTAGATATATGTTTGGTCATTTCGAACTTCCGTTCTTTAAAATGAATGCTATGGTAGAAATGCCAGATCATGGAAGTCTAAATGCAGAACATCTACAAGGTCCTGAGTATGTGTTTAGTGGACACTTTCACAAACGTCAAGCTAAAGGCAACGTACATTATTTGGGTAGCCCATTTGGTCACAACTATGCAGACACATGGGATGACGACAGAGGCATGATGAAGTTAGAATGGAATGGTGTGCCTGAGTATATTGATTACCCCGGACCGCGATACAGAACTGTGCCTCTGAGTAGACTAATAGATGAACCTGAAAAGATTCTCAATGAACACACATATTGTCGTGCTACATTGGATATCAATATCAGTTATGAAGAAGCAAGTTTTATTAAAGAAACTTTCAGCCAACAGTACAACGTTAGAGAGATAGCGTTGATCCCTAGCAAAAAGGAAGAGCATACACAGGATTGGAAAGTTGTAGACGACATTGAGGTTGAAAATGTAGACCAAATCGTGTACAATAGTTTAAACGCTGTAGACAGCGAAATGATAAACAAAATGATCCTTGTAGACATTTATAATTCCCTATGATTACACTTAACAATATTACCGTAAAGAATTTTATGAGTGTTGGTAATGTAACGCAATCTGTGCGTTTTACTGACAATGGCTTAACATTAGTGTTGGGCAATAACTTAGACTTAGGAGGAGATGGTAGTCGTAACGGCACAGGCAAGACCACTATCATCAATGCACTGAGTTATGCTGTATATGGAAACGCACTCACTAACATACGCAAAGATAATCTTGTAAACAAAACAAACAGCAAAAGTATGCTGGTTACACTGGATTTTGAGGTAGAAGGCACAAAATATCGTATTGAAAGAGGTCGTAAGCCCAATGTGCTTAAATACTATGTCAACGAACAGAACGTTGACGAAGACGAAGCACAAGGCGAGAATCGTCAAACTCAAGCACAAATAGAAAAACTGTTTGGTATGAGTCATGACATGTTCAAGCACATTGTTGCACTTAACACATACACAGAGCCTTTCCTCAGTATGAGGGCAAATGATCAAAGAGCGATCATCGAGCAATTACTAGGCATAACAATGCTTAGTGAAAAAGCAGAGGCACTAAAAGAACAGCAAAGGCTGACCAAAGATGCAATCAAGCAAGAAGAATATCGAATTAACGCAGTTGAAGAAGCAAATGCCAGAATTGAAAAAAGTATTGGTGATCTGGAACGACGGCAAAAAATATGGCGAGATAAACAAACGTCTGATGTCGAAAGTATCCAACAGCAAGTCAACACACTCGAAAAGATAGACATACAAACAGAGCTTAACAATCATGCGCTACTAACTGATTACCTCGATAAGAAAACACAAGTAAACACATTAGAAGCAGAAATTGCAAAGCTAGTAAACAGTATTACTAGAGAACAAAAGCGTTTAGAAAAAGCACAAAAAGATCTGTTAGCAACTGAACAACATCAATGTTATGCATGTGGGCAAAGTATCCACGATGCACAACACGAAGAGATTCTTGCGACAAAACAAGAAGCAGTAAAAGAATCTCAACAACATATTGACGATGATACAAATCTCAAAGCAGAATACGAAGATGCACTAGTACAACTAGGAGAACTTGGACAAATTCCAGTTACACACTATAACAAACTACAAGAAGCACTAGCGCACCAAAACACTGTTAATAATCTAAACACAGAAGCAAAACGTATTGCTAACGAAACTGACATGTATCAAGAACAAGTTGATGCACTAAAAGAAACTGGACTACAAGAAGTTGATTGGAATAATATGAATGATCTAACAGTAATGAAAGATCATCAGGACTTCTTGTACAAACTGTTAACAAACAAAGATAGTTTTATCCGCAAACGTATCATTGAACAAAACTTACAGTATCTAAACAGCAGACTTGCTTACTACTTGACTAAACTAGGATTACCACATGAGGTACAGTTCCAACCTGATCTTACAGTTGAAATAACAGAGCTAGGTAGAGAACTAGACTTTGATAACTTGAGCAGAGGTGAACGCAATAGACTTATACTTGGACTTAGTTGGGCATTCAGAGATGTGTTTGAAAGCATGAACACACCTATAAATTTCCTTGCTATTGACGAACTTATTGACAGTGGTATGGATACAAATGGCGTGGATGCAGCACTAAGTGTTCTCAAAAAGATCGAACGTGAACGTAACAAAAATATCTTCCTAATCTCACACAGAGACGAACTAGTAGGTCGTGTAAACACAATACTACAAGTTATCAAAGAAGGTGGCTTTACTACGTTTAGTACAGACACAGAATTTGTAGATGCCGAGTAATCCTAAGATATTCGAAAGCCCAGACGGAGGCAACACAGTATATCAAAGAGACTTTGGTTCTAGAATCAGAGAAAAGGTAATACACCCTCAAGAACTACTAACAAAAAAGATATTACCTATAGACATATTCTATAAACTATTTGGAGAGCAAAATGAATCCTAAAGACGAATATGATTACAATATAACTGATATCAACATAAACAGTTTCAACAACAAAGCTGACAAAGGCGATAACGATTTTGATGATTGGCGTGTTACTGCACCTTTAATTAGACTAAGCGCAGATGATACCTATCACGGAACATATGATAGCGATAGCATTACTACTATTACATTAGACAGTGATTATGCTAATAAGTATATCAATACAAAATCACTCAAATACAGTATGCCAATAGATATGCTTTACAAATGGTATCCAGTACAAATGAAAGAATTAAACAACGATGACGAATTTCCTTTTTGATGTAGACGGTACACTAACCGATCCAAGAAAGCAAATAGATCCAGAGTTTAAACAAGTAATGCTGGAGTTTGTAAAAAGTCATCAATGTGTAATTGTAACAGGCAGTGACAGACCAAAAACTGTAGAACAGATTGGTTTAGAGCTCACTAATGCTTTTGAGAGAGTATATCATTGTAGCGGCAATCATGTGTTTATTGGTAGCCAAGAACACCATAAAAACACATGGACACTCACTCAACAACAACATGACTTTTTACAACAACAAGTAGACAGTATAGATTATCCAGAGAAAACTGGTAACCATATTGAACAAAGAACCGGTACTGCAAACTTTAGTATTGTAGGAAGAAATGCAGACTGGGATCAACGTGCTAGATATACTGAATGGGAACAACACCATCACGGAAGACAGTTAGTGTCATTAGCGTTTAATGAAATGTTTGACGATGCTGTTGCACAAGTTGCAGGAGAAACTAGTATTGATATTTTCCCTCAAGGATGTGACAAAAGTCAAGTACTAAAACACTATACAGACACAAGAACAATCTTTTTTGGAGACAATTGTTACCCAGGCGGCAATGATTATAGTGCGGCGCAAGCCAGTACATATTTTCATCAAATTGACCGAGGATATCAACAAACTTGGGAAATCTTAAAAAAGAGGTATATTTAGGTTGACATTAGCCAAGTTCGGCATATATACTAGTTGCTATATACTAACATGCAATGGACTTATCAAGGCAAACTTATTGAACAAATACCAGAGGAATACGTAGGTTTCGTATACCTCATTACCAACACCACGAATGGCAAAAAGTACATTGGCAAAAAACTGGCACAATTTAAAGTAACTAAAAAACCCCTCAAAGGCAGAAAAAATAAAAGGCGTTCAACTAAAGAAAGTGACTGGAAGACCTACTGGGGAAGCAGTGATAAGTTAAACGCAGATGTTGAAAACTTAGGCACAGAAAACTTTACAAGAGAAATACTTTACTTCTGCACAGGCAGAGGCGAAATGAGTTACTTAGAAGCTAGGGAACAATTTGATCGTAAAGTTTTAGAAACAGATGAATATTACAACGGCATAATAAATGTCCGCGTTGGCGGATCTAAGGCACTTGTAGAATCTCTAAACAGACACCAGTCATAACATACCCTCTTTACAAAAAGCATTGAGAAGTCGCCATTGGTTTGGTTAGACAACGGAACTTGCTGAGGGACACAAACCAAAAGAGTGGGCTCTACTGTGCCATTGTAACCCACGGATATCCAATAATGTTGACGTTATAGCATTTGGAGTTTCTGCGTCTTAAGCAGTGAGTAAAGGGGTAGCGCAAGACCGCCTCTGCCTAGCAATAGGTTTCACTATAACGGAGCGATCTGGAGCGGGGTAATGACCTTTAGCTTTTTTTTTGTACTTGGCTTTAACAAGCTAAGTGCGACTGAAAACAGGGTAATAACTAATCATAATAAAAATTATATCTTAGAAAGAAATATCATACGAAATGAAATGAGTATGACGATGAGCTTTAGCTCTTCGAAGAAACATTAAAACGTTGTACGTTTATTCCCTTTCATAGCTTCTGCTTTCTTTTCGTTTCTATCAATGATAAGTTTCTGAATTTCATCTATCTTTTCTATTGGAAGATTATATAGTTCTGTTAGATTAAAACTTCCATCAGAATACAAAACTATAGAGTTTACTTGGTCTCTTAGACGTTTTTGTGTATTTTCATATCTTTTGATTATTTCAGTTACTTTGGTTTGATCTTTTACTGTTCTGAGGATATATTTTTGAAAAAAAAAGCGGGATTGAATTCCACTG
>Ga0066605_10002752_pt1 | contig 10981 bp, 13 predicted proteins | sample SaaInlLV_DNA_10m_FD_60385 | JGI IMG/M metagenome (GOLD analysis project Ga0066605, IMG submission 60385) | Marine microbial communities from expanding oxygen minimum zones in the Saanich Inlet - SI075_LV_DNA_10m | ecosystem: Environmental > Aquatic > Marine > Unclassified | place: British... | reverse complement strand
TTTTTCGTATATAATTTGTACCTTCGCCTCACTAAACATTTAAAAATTATAACATCATGAATAAATTAGTAAAACTTAGTTTTGTTGCCTTGGCGATTGTTTTTTCGGTAATATCATGTTCTGAAACCACCGCCCAATCTGCAGACACAACTCAGGAAGCGGTTAAAAATTCCGTTATGACTATGAGTATAGAAGGAATGACTTGCGCTATGGGATGTGCGCGAGCTATAGAAAACGAATTAAAGAATGTTGAAGGGGTAGGTAGCGCAGTTGTTGATTTTGAATCTGCAACAGCAAGTATTGAATTTAATTCAGGCTTGGTTTCAGAAACTGGATTGATCGATTTTGTAAACGACTACAGAGATGGTTCTTTTAAAGCAACTACAGTAGCTGCAAAGAAAAGCGATACGTCTAAAAAATCTTGTTGCGCCTCGAAAGCTAAGGCCTGTTCTTCAGATAAAAAAGTTTCAGCTGATGCTGAAGGTAAATCTTGTTCGGATGCAAAAAAATCGGGTAAGTCATGTTGTTCATCTAAGAAGGTCGAAAAGACCTGTAAATCTGATTGCACAAAGCCTTGCTGTGTAAAAGAAGAGGCTAAGAAATGTAAATCTGACTGTACCAAGTCTTGTTGCGTTTAGTCTTCGATGTAAATTAGAATTAAAACCTCTTTCCAATTTGGAAAGAGGTTTTTTTGTTTTTACAGACTACTTTAAAATAAAAAGTAAAAAATTAGATTCAGCATAGTATCTTAGCACAATAAATTAAAACATAGAAATACATGTCATTTAAAGGTTTTAGTAAGCTGACATTAGTAAGCATATTTTTAATTATTGTAGCTGGTTCTTTAGTTCGAATGACTGGTTCGGGAATGGGTTGTCCAGATTGGCCAAAATGTTTTGGTTATTTAATTCCTCCTACAAGTGTAGATCAAATAGAATGGGGTAAAGAGAAGGCGTTTTTTGAAGGTCAAATGATTATTTATGATGAGCAATTGTGGCTGGCCAATCGCAATTTTGTTAGTTCAGAAATTTATAACAAGGAGAATTGGGTTTTGTATACAAAACATGATTATGCGGTGTTTAATCCATTTCATACCTGGATGGAATATATCAATAGGTTGATTGGTGCCATTTCAGGGTTACTTACTTTCATCATGTTTATGATGTCTTTTAGGTATTGGAATACCAAAAGAAAAATTGTTTTCTTGAGTGGAATGACGGTTTTTTTAATGGGTTTTCAAGCTTGGTTGGGGGCCACAGTAGTTTTTTCTGTTTTACAACCTGTTCAAATTACCATTCACATGCTTATGGCTTTGGTTATTTTGGCATTAATGGGTTATCTCATCTCTGAGGTGCCAGAAACATCTAAAGAAAACAATATAATTTTTGATAAGCGATTAAACCAGTTACTTAAGATCGCGATTGTTTTAAGCTTAATCCAAATTACATTAGGAACTCAAGTCCGGCAGTTGATTGATGAGATTGCTTCAACTTTTAACTATGGGCAAAGAGGACTCTGGATTGAAATGGCTGGTATAACGTTTAAAATTCACAGATCCTTTGCAATAAGTTTAGTTATTATTAATGTTGCGTTGTTTTTTAGAAACTATAAATTAAGATATCGATATCAACTTGTTAATTTTGTTTGTGCAGTAGTGTTTTTAGAGGCTTTAAGTGGTGTTGTGCTTACTTATTTTGACATGCTTGCATTAATGCAACCGATTCATCTTATAGCTGCAAGTTTACTATTCGTACTTCAAATAGCTCTTTATTTTCAAATTCAGAAATCTAAATCCAATTAAGGCTTTCAATTAAGATTTGTAAATCATCTTTGATGTGTTGTTTAATAGGCTGAAGGGAGTCAGAGTTGGGGATTGTGTTAAAATATAGAGAGCCTCTTAAGAAATGGTTTGTACTATCAGTTACAAAAAACTGTAGATTTGAAGCACTGTTCCCATGAATATCGTATAAAATGCCATACACTCGATTTTCATCATTGCTATATTCTTTTTCAATAATTCCGTCTGATCGAACTGAGTGATCGTATGCTAGCTTATGGCTTTCTTCTATGATATTGCCTAAGTTGGCATTTAATGTTTTATAAGTTAAGTGTATGGTTGCATTGTGACGAGGATATTGAATATTATACCAGCAGTCATTTTTATCTTGAATGATTTTCGTGTCTGATGCACGGAGAAAATTAAATGAGCAATTACTATTAAAAATGCTATAGGTTTTTTCCGATAAATCAATTCGGAAATAGCCTAAAGGTTTTGGGCTGTAGTTTTCTCTGCAAGCCATTAAAATACAGGTAAATATTAGAAATATGTATGGCAAATTTTTGTTATTCATTTCGATTTATAATCTCTGGCAAAGTAACCTTTATTCTTGTAATTCTTCTGTCATTTACACTCTCAATACTAAACGTATAATTTTCGAAATTTATTTTTTGTCCTTTTTCAGGGAAGTTTCCTGTATTTTCAATAATGAATCCTGCAATACTGTCTGCTTCTCCTTTTTTTTGTTCAAAATTTTCACCACTAATATTTATAATTCTATAGAAATCTTTGAGTGTGGTTTTTCCCTCGAACACATAATTTTTATTATCGAGTTTTGAGTAGATGATATCATCATCGTCAAACTCATCATTTATGTCTCCTACAATTTCTTCTATGATGTCCTCTAATGTTACGATACCTGATGTGCCTCCATATTCATCAACCACTACTGCTAAGTGTATTTTCTTTTCTTGAAATTCCTTAAGTAGGTCATCAATTTTTTTGTTTTCTGGGACAAAGAAAACTTCACGAATTAATTTATTCCATTTGAAATTTTCTTCTTTATTAAGATATGGTAAAAGGTCTTTTATATATAAGATGCCTTTAATGAGGTCGAAACTATCTTGGTATATTGGGATTCTTGAAAATCCAGTTTTTTCAATCGTTTTTAGGACATCTGTGTAGGTGCTTTTGTAATCAAGTGCCGATATGTCGATTCGAGATCGCATAATTTGTTTTACGTCTGTATTTCCAAATTTTACTATTTCTTCTAATATTTTTTTTTCGTCCTTATTTTCATTTTCATCACTTGTTAGCTCAAGTGCATTTGATAAGTCGTCTACTGACAGATTGTGTTTGTTGTTTTTTATTTTACGATCAATAATTCTTGTACTAGATATAAGAATTGCACTTATTGGTTTAAATATTTTTTCTAAAAATGATAAAGGTAGTGACATAAATTTTGCAAATGAAACTGCTTTATTGTTTGCATATACTTTAGGTAAGACTTCTCCAAAAAGTAGAAGTAGGAAGGTGATGACTACAATTTGAATTAAAAATTGCATTAATTCACTTCCTTGGAAGTCAAAAAGTGAATCGGAGATATAGGTTGATAAAATGATAACACCAACATTAGCAAAATTGTTTGCAATTAGAATGGTTGCAAGTAATTCTTTAGGTCTAGATAAGAAGTTTTTAATGAGTTTAGCTCTTCTGGATTTTTCATTGTTTATTTTATCTAGCTCTTGGGGTTTAAGTGCAAAAAAAGCAACTTCAGCACCTGAAATCAGAGCAGATGTAACCAATAATCCTATTAGAACTATAATAGAAATCATACTTTCACTATCGATGGGTTTTAGAAAGTAAAGTGTAATTGTATTTAAAAGGGGAGAGGGGGACAAAAGTCTATTTTTTTAATTTTAAAATGGAAGGTCTTCTTGTTCAATTGGTGATTCCTGTATGAATGATGCTGAAGGCTCTTGAGCTACATTAAAATCTTCTGAGCTTTTCTTTACAGATCCAATCATTTGCATTTGGTCAGCAAGAATTTCTGTGATAAATCGCATCTGACCACTTTCTTTGTCTTCCCAAGATCTAGATCTAATGCGACCTTCAATTAATATTTTATCTCCTTTATTTAGATATTTTTCCGCCACCTCGGCTAATCCTCTCCATAAAACAACGTTGTGCCACTCAGTATGGCTTGTTTTTTCGCCACTTTTACGATTTTTATAAGTTTCAGATGTTGCTATTGGGAAACGACACATTACAACACCACTCTCTAATGTTCTTGTTTCAGGCGCTTTACCAAGGTTCCCCATTAAAATCACTTTATTCATTGAAGCAGTCATAATTAATTAATAATTTAAGTTAATACATATGTATATTGCATAGTACCAAACTTAATAAATTTAAATTTTACAATCAAGAGAATTAAACAGTTCTTCGAAAAACCTTTCTATTGGCTTTGGAACTGGAAGTTCTTTGACTTGCATTCGGTTAACTTTTAAGAAACCATTATCATTATTTATTTTGTTTGCCTTAATATATTCTATAGTAATGTTAAGCTTTTGGTGTGTTAATTGGTGTTCGTAGTGTTTTGTGTTTTTATTAATTGCTATTCCGTTCTCTAAAATTGAGTTTAATAATTTTTTATAATCAATGTCATTTTCTTTAGCTATCTCGCCCCCTTCAATTAGTGGGAAATCATATAAATTTCTCCAAATATCTTTTTGTGTTCGTTTTTTCATTAAAAATTTACCATTGTATTCTATGCAGTAGTAGTGGAAGTAACGGTGTTTAATTTTTGCTTTTTTTATCTTAACAGGCAATTTATTAATTGTACTATTATCCTGTGCAAGGCATATTGATTTCAAAGGGCATTGATTACATTTTGGGTTTTTAGGAGTACATATTGTTGCCCCTATATCCATCATGCTTTGGTTGTAGTCTCCCGGATTGGTTTCGCTTATCAAAGAATTAGCTAGTTCTTGAAATGTTTTAATGCCCTCAGGACTATTAATTGCGGTGTCAATATTAAAAACTCGAGCTAAAATTCTATATACATTTCCATCAACAGCTGCTCTTTTTTTATTAAAGCAGATAGAGCTTATTGCAGCTGCAGTATAGGGGCCGATTCCTTTAAGTTTTATTAGACTGTTGTAATCATCTGGGAACACCCCATTAAGATTATTTTGAATGTATTTAGCTGTAAAATGTAAGTTTCTAGCTCTTGAATAGTACCCTAATCCCTGCCATAATTTTAAAATTTTTTCTTCACTAGCTTCAGCAAGTTCTTTTAGAGTGGGGAATGTATTTATTATTTTATTGAAGTAACTTAAACCTTGAGAAGTTTGGGTTTGTTGTAGAATGATTTCCGATAGCCATACCTTGTATGCATTCTTAGATTTTCTCCAAGGGAAGTCTCGTTTATTTTTGATATACCAATAAAGTACAATATTAGAAAATTCCAAGCTTAATGATATGTTAATGAGAATAGTATGTGCTTAAAATATAGCATAATATCTTTTTAATTAAAATGAAATAAACTATATTTGCCACCCCAAATTTAAGGGTAAACCAGGATTAAACATACTATAAAAAGAAAAAATAAAATGACGAAAGCGGATATCGTAGCTGAGATTGCCGAAAAAACAGGATTAGAAAAGGTTGATGTTCAAACAACAGTAGAGGCCTTTATGAAAGAAGTGAAAGAATCTTTAGAAGGTGGTGAAAATGTATACCTACGTGGTTTTGGCTCTTTCATAATTAAAGAACGCGCTAAAAAAACAGGTAGAAATATCTCCAAGAATACGACCATTATTATACCGGCTCACAATATTCCATCATTTAAACCTGCTAAAGTTTTTGTAGATGGTGTAAAAACAAAGGTTGAAGTAAAATAAATCTCATGAAAAGAAGTCCTTTTATAGCTGTTGTTCTAGGTCTCGTTTTGGCTTTATATATTTATTCAAGCTCTGTAAGACCTAAAAGACCTTCTATAAAAAAGGAGCTTTCGATTACTGAGCAAATTCAGGCAGCTTTATCAAACATTCAAGATGCTGATAATCCTCAAAGTCAAATGAAAGGCATTTTGCAAATGAGATCATTGTCTGAAAAATATCCTGAAAATGCCGATTTACAGTGGAATATGGGTTTGTTTTCAATTCAGTCCGGTCAATATGAAAAAGCGGTTGCTCGTTTTGAAAAGGTCATAACTATAGATGCTCAAAGATTAGATGCTTATATGCAACTGGCTATGAGTTATTTAGCATTACAAGATACATCAGCTGCGACTAATGTGTTGAGCTCTCTGATAGACAAGTCAGAAGGTGATACACAAAGAAATGCAGAAGCGATGTTGGAAAAATTAAAGTAGTATTAACGTATTAAAATAACGCACTATGCCTAGTGGAAAGAAAAGAAAAAGACATAAGATGTCTACGCACAAGCGTAAAAAACGGTTAAGAAAAAACCGACACAAGAAGAAGAAGTAATTTTTCTTCCATGACTGTTGCCCTTTTAGGTGCAACATTAGTCATGTTTTTATTAACCTTAAGCATTAAACAATTTTTATTTAGTGAACGATTTAATAGTTAAGTCTTCTAATCATGGGGTAGTAATAGCACTGCTCAAAGATGGGAAGCTAGTTGAACTTCACAATGAAAAGAGTGATAATAGTTTTGCAGTAGGTGATATCTATTTAGGTAAAGCAAATAAAGTTGTCCAAGGACTTAACGCCGCTTTTGTGGATGTAGGTTACGAGAAAGACGGTTTTTTGCATTACCATGATTTAGGACCACAAATACGTTCTTTTAACAAGTACGTAAGGAAAACCAATTCAGGTCGTCAAAATAAGTGGTCTCTTTCAGATTTTAAATTAGAAAAAGATATCTCAAAAGGTGGAATCATTGACTCTGTTCTTACTAGTAAGCAAAATGTACTAGTACAAGTAACTAAAGAGCCGATTTCAACTAAAGGACCGAGGATAACCTCGGAACTATCAATAGCAGGAAGGTTTTTAGTTTTGGTTCCTTTTTCAGACCGTGTATCTGTATCTCAAAAGATAAAAGATTCGGCTGAAAAAGAGAGATTAAAACGTTTAATTCAGAGTATTAAACCTAAAGGTTTCGGTGTGATTATTCGTACTGTTGCAAAAGGTAAGAAAGTAGCTGAGTTAGATTCTGATCTCACCAACATGCTTGGTAAATGGAAAAGCATTTACAAAAAGCTACAAAAAGCTAAAGCCCCAGAAAGAATATTAGGAGAATTAGGTAGAGTTTCTGCCATTTTGAGAGATATTCTTAATGATAGTTTTAATAGAATTATTGTTGACAGCGACGAGTTGTTCAATGAGATTTCTAACTATTTGCAAACGATCGCTCCGGACAAGGAGAAGATACTAAAGTTGTATAAAGGCACTAAGCCTATTTTTGAACATTTTAATATAGAGCGCCAAATTAAATCATCATTTGGGCGGTCTGTATCAATGAAAAAAGGCCCGTACCTTGTAATTGAACATACTGAAGCTTTACACGTTATAGATGTAAACTCTGGTAACAGGACTAACAATGTAGAAAGTCAAGAAGCAAATGCGCTTGAAGTGAACTTGGCTTCTGCTCAAGAAGTCGCACGTCAGCTCAGACTTCGAGATATGGGTGGTATTATTGTTGTCGATTTTATCGACATGCAAAAGGCCGAAAACAGAAAGAAACTGTTTGAAGCAATGAAAGATTTTATGAAAGAAGATCGAGCAAAACATAAAATACTCCCTCCAAGCCGATTTGGACTCATACAAATTACACGTCAACGTGTTCGTCCTGAAATGAAAATTAAGACTGTAGAAAATTGCCCTGCTTGTAATGGCAAAGGTGAAGTAGAAGCTACAGTGTTAATTGTTGATGAAATTGAAGATAAATTGAATCACGCAATAACTGTTGATAAAGAAAAGAGTGTTACCATATGCGCTCATCCATTCATAGCAGCTTATTTGAGTAAAGGATTAATTTCCAAACGAATGAAGTGGTTTTTTAAGTATAATAAATGGATTAAAATACGTCCTATTTATGCTTATCATTTAATGCAATACTCTATGTTTGATAAGAATGATGATGAATTATCTTTATAAAAAAAGCTACCCAAACGGGTAGCTTTTTTAGTTAATGAATAAAGCTCCATAAGTTGAAAATTTACGATTTAAATATAGCTCGAGAAAAAATTCAAGCCTATTGTGCTTATCAGGAAAGATGTCATCAGGAAGTAACCAGAAAATTAAAATCATGGGGATTAATTCAAGAAGCTATAGAACTGCTTATTAGTGAGTTAATGCAGTTCAATTTTTTGAATGAAGAGCGTTACGCGCGAAGTTTTTCGAGAGGGAAATTCCGCATAAAGAAGTGGGGTAGGAAGAAGATTCGAGCGGAGTTGAAAAAACGTGAAGTTTATGATAAATGCATTGACTTTGCCATGGAAGAAATTGATGATAAGGCTTATTTTGAAACTTTAAAAGAAGTGCTTCAAAAGAAAAACGAGCATGAAAAGGAATCGGATTCATATAGGCGAAAAGCGAAACTTACTCGTTATTTAGTTTACAGAGGCTATGAATACGATTTGATCCGAGATGCTTTGGAGGAATTGAATTAGAATGATACAGAACCCCTCTCTTGTTTTATTCTAAAACACCAATCTACTAACCTACTAATGTACTTTTTACATAGTACTTAACACTTGACTCCTGAATTCTGTTTTCTGTCTCCTGAATTCAATTATATTTGTTACATGATAAATGTCGATCAGATAAAAGTCTACAAAGAGCGATTGAAAGCACTTTATGACTATTTAGATATAGAGAAAAAACGAATGCTCATCGAAGATGAAGAAGGTTTGACTCATGACCCAAATTTTTGGGATGATCCTAAAAAAGCCGAGAGTATTTTAAAGAATATACGCTCCAAGAAAATTTGGGTTGACGCCTATGAGTTGGTTGAAACCTCCATTACAGATTTAGACGTGATTTTTGAGTTTCACAGAGAGGGTGAGGCGTCAGAAGACGAGGTAGTTGCTCAAAATCAATTGGCTATAAAGGCTGTTGAGGAGTTGGAGTTTAAAAACATGTTATCTAAAGAAGAGGATAACATGTCAGCTATTTTATCTATTAATTCAGGTGCTGGAGGGACAGAGAGTCAGGACTGGGCAGAAATGCTTATGCGTATGTATATTATGTGGGGTGAAAAAAATGGGATGAAAGTCAGAGAGTTGGATTTGCATGAGGCAGACACAGCTGGAATTAAATCTTGCACCCTTCAGTTTGATGGTGATTTTGCTTATGGAAATCTGAAAGGTGAGAATGGTGTTCACCGATTGGTCCGGCTGTCTCCTTTTGACTCTGCCAATAAAAGACACACTTCTTTTGCATCGGTATTTACTTATCCTTTAGTGGACGATAGCATTGATATTGAAATTGCAAGTTCAGATGTTACTTGGGAAACGATGCGTGCTGGAGGTGCTGGTGGGCAAGGGGTAAACAAGTTAGAAACAGCAGTTCGATTACGCCACCATGAAACTGGGATTATGATTGAAAATTCTGAGACACGTTCTCAGTTGGAAAATAAGGCAAAGGCTATGCAGTTGTTGAAGTCTCAGTTATATGAGTTAGAGTTGCGTAAGCGCCAGGTCGAAAAAGATAAACTGGAAGGGAGTAAGAAGGCTATCGATTTTGGTTCGCAAATTAGAAATTATGTGATGCACCCCTACAAACTAGTAAAAGATTTGAGAACCAATCATGAAAGTTCCAATGTACAAGCTGTTATGGATGGTGATTTAAATTCGTTTATTAAAGCTTATTTGATGCAAGAAGGACAGAAGGAGTAAACTTAATTAGACCCATTAATTAATACCAAAACACCAATCTACTATAAAGATGAAAATATATCATAACCCAAGATGCTCTAAGAGCCGTCAGACTTTAGCTTTACTGCAAGAAAATGGAGTAGAACCGGATGTGGTTTTGTATTTGGATAATATCATGACAGCTGATGAGTTAAGAGGTTTATTAGCCAAGCTGGGTATAAGCCCAATGCAATTGGTTCGCAAAGGTGAATCTGTTTGGAAGGAGAAATATAAAGGCAAAGAGCTTTCGGATGATCAAGTCATTGAAGCAATGATTGCAAACCCGAAATTAATCGAACGGCCAATTGTAGTGAAAGATCAGACGGCTGTATTGGGCCGTCCTCCGGAAAATATACTAGAATTAATATAAGATGAACTGGCAAATACAGGTCCCTATACCCAAATATCCTTTTAGCTTATCACGAAGTGATAGGGTTTTTACTGTGGGATCTTGTTTTGCAAAACATATGGCTGATAGATTGGTGCATTATAAGTTTTCTTGTGCCAGTAATTCGTATGGAACTTTGTTTCACCCCATTCCATTATTACAAAATTTAACAGATGCATTAAAACAGGTAGAAATTGATGAGGATCTTTTTCTTGAACGAGATGAGACAGCATTTCATTACTCCTGTCATTCGTCAGTTTGGGCTGAATCAAAGAATGATTTAAAAAATAAACTTGAAGAGTTACAGTTGTCTGTTGCTAAAGAGTTAAAAGAATCAAAACTATTGATTCTGACTTTTGGTACAGCTTTTCTTTATCAATTGGTTTCTGGGAAACCAGTTGCGAATTGTCATAAACAGCCTAAGAATACTTTTACAAAAGGGCTTTCGAGTCCTGAGGAAATCCAAAATGTTTTTCATTCTTTTTATACAGAATTGAAAAAGCAGAACCCTAAGATCCAAATTTTATTAACTGTAAGCCCTGTTCGACACATTCGCGACGGTGTTCATGAGAATAATCTGTCTAAGTCGACTTTGCTTTTAGCCTGTGATGCGATCCAAAATACTTTTGAAGACCTTCATTATTTTCCGGCTTATGAAATTGTGATGGACGAGTTGCGGGACTATCGGTTTTATGAAAAGGATCGCTTGCATCCCAATGATGAGGCTTTAGCATATGTATGGGATAAATTCTCAGAGGCTATATTGACAAAAGATACATTAAACTTAAATAGAGATCTTGATAAACTTTTTTTGTCTATTAATCACAAGGCATTTATAGAAAATTCTATGGCACACAAGCGTTTTCTTGAAAAAACAATGACATCGGCTTTAGCTTTAAATGAAAAGGTTGATTTAAAAGAAGAGATCA
>Ga0066605_10002745_pt1 | contig 10999 bp, 6 predicted proteins | sample SaaInlLV_DNA_10m_FD_60385 | JGI IMG/M metagenome (GOLD analysis project Ga0066605, IMG submission 60385) | Marine microbial communities from expanding oxygen minimum zones in the Saanich Inlet - SI075_LV_DNA_10m | ecosystem: Environmental > Aquatic > Marine > Unclassified | place: British... | reverse complement strand
GGAGTTCGGAAGAAGTATTTACAATTATCAAACAGCAGGGTTTCTCTCGTATTTATTCTGAAGGAAAAATGTTTCGGTTAGATCAGTTGGACACGGTTCCAAGCAAACCCTTTGAGCTCGTAATTGATCGAATCATTGTTCGGCATGAAGAAGACTTTTACCAACGACTCTCAGATGCTATTGATCTCGCTTTTTACGAGGGTAAAGGGCAATGTAGCTTACTTTCCTTAGATGATGAAAGTCGCATACTTTTTTCCAATGCCTTTGAACGAGATGGGATGCGTTTTCACACACCCGGAGTCCATTTGTTCAGCTTCAATAATCCTCATGGAGCCTGTCCTACCTGCGAAGGTTTTGGAGATTTGATGGGAATTGATCCAGAATTGGTCGTCCCAGACACCAGCTTATCCATTTATGACCATGCAATTGCACCTTGGCGGGGTACAGGTTTTAAAAAGTATTACCAAGACCTCATCAATAACGCTTATGAGTTTGATTTCCCCCTCCACCGTCCCTATTTTGAGTTGACCAATGGGGAAAAGGAACTGCTGTGGAAAGGGAATAAGTATTTTGCCGGCATTGATCGTTTCTTTAAAAAGCTAGAAGCCAAAAACTATAAAATCCAGAATCGTGTATTGATTTCAAGATACCGCGGAAAAACCAAATGCCCCGATTGTCAGGGCAGTCGCCTACGGAAAGAAGCAGACTATGTAAAAATCGGAGGGAAAAGCATCTCGGAATTACTGAATATTTCTTTGATTGAAGTACAGGCCTTTTTTCAGCAACTGCATTTAGATTCGCACCAGGCAGCCATCGCCAATCGTTTGCTTCAAGAGATTAACAGCCGTATCCAGTTTATGCTTGATGTAGGACTGGGCTATTTGACTCTGAATCGACGTTCCAATACCCTGTCTGGGGGTGAATCCCAACGAATCAACTTAGCAACTTCTTTGGGAAGTAGTTTGGTCGGCTCTATGTATATTCTTGATGAACCGTCTATTGGTTTGCATTCAAAGGACAATGAGCGATTGATTGCTGTTCTGAAGCGGTTACGTGACTTAGGAAATACCGTAATCGTTGTGGAACACGATGAAGAAATCATGCAAGCCGCGGACCGAGTGGTTGATTTGGGACCGGAAGCTGGAAGTTTGGGTGGTGAAATTGTAGCCGAAGGAACCCTTGAGGAAGTAAAGAAGACCAATAGTCTTACTGCACAGTATCTCAATGGAATACAATGCATTCCCGTTCCTGAACAGCGCAAAACAAATTCCAGAAAACTGGAAATTATAGGGGCTCGTGAGAACAATCTTAAAAATATTGACGTCACCATACCTTTGGGTGGATTATCTGTAGTAACGGGGGTTTCCGGAAGCGGAAAATCCACATTGGTAAAGAAAATTCTCTATCCTGCCCTCCTGCGCAATTTTGATATTTACACTCAGAAACCTGGAGAGTTCACCGAACTCAAAGGAGACCTCTCTGCCCTAGCCGGCGTAGAGTTTGTTGATCAAAACCCTATTGGACGGTCTTCGCGATCCAATCCCGTGACCTATATCAAAGCCTATGATGATATCCGTGCTTTGTTTGCCAAACAAGCACTCTCAAAGCAGCGTAATTTCCAACCCAAACATTTTTCATTTAACGTAGACGGAGGGCGCTGTGATCAATGTAAAGGAGAAGGGGTCGTAACCATCGAAATGCAGTTTATGGCGGATGTGGTTTTGGAATGTGAGCATTGCAAGGGAAAACGCTTTAAAAAAGAAGTTCGTGAGGTCAAATACCAAGGTGTTTCTATTGATGAATTACTTTTGATGACCGTAGACGATGCCGTAGACTTGTTCACTCAACACGGCGAAAAACGATTGGTTACCAAATTATCTCCGCTTCAACAGGTAGGCTTGGGGTATATCACATTGGGGCAGTCTTCTGCCACCCTATCTGGCGGAGAAGCACAACGGATCAAGTTAGCATCCTTCATTGGACGTGGTAATACCCAAGAAAAACTACTTTTTATTTTTGATGAGCCCACCACAGGTCTCCATTTTCACGATATCAAAAAGCTACTAATCTCCTTCCAAGCACTGATCGAAAAAGGGCATAGCATTCTGGTCGTGGAACACAACCTCGATTTAATTAAGTGTGCAGATCATATCATTGAATTGGGTCCCGAAGCGGGGGATCAAGGTGGATTTTTGGTAGGCCAAGGTACTCCTGAAGAAATCATCCATCTCAAGGAATCTTTCACAGCACAGTACCTCAAAGCCAAATTAGCTTAGATCAGACGCCTTTCGGTTCAAGTAGGAAGTAATTCCTTTTAAAGCTCCTGTAAAATAGAGAAGTACGGTATAGACAATACCAATACCCGCTGATTTCAATAAGATATTTATGACGGGCTGAAACGGAAGTACAAGCCCGTAAAAAACAGTAAACATCAACCCGATGCAGCCCAAAATTTTTAGTGTATCACTGCTAAAAGGGTGTAATTGCATTTTGACCGCAATCAGGGCGATTTTTAAACTGTTGATTATCACAATGACAATCAAGGTTGCATAGGCGGCTCCTAATAATCCATAAAGCGGAATGAAGTACATATTAAGCACCACGGCTAAAATGGCTGAGAAAACACTAAAAAACAACACATACGCATAGTAACGTGAATTGCTGATGATCTGATTTAAACAGCCCATTGACATACTGTAGAGTTTTCCTATAGAAACCAATTGAACCACTAGAAAAGCCGCTCGGTATTCTGGTGCAATCAATTGGTAAAAATCATTAAGGTTTAGGTTAATCAATAAAAAGAATGCTCCGGAGATCCACAACAGATTGCTGCTGCTTTTCTTTAAAAGCTGTTGAATTCGTTCTGTCTTGTTAGCATTGATTGCCTCTGCCACTACGGGGCTAATAATCTGAAACAACGCCCGTCCTGGAGCTTCAATAACCGCTGCGATATAGATGGCAACACTATAATAGGCAACTTCTTCTTTCGAAAAAGACAAAAGCATAGCCTTATCAATATCTAAAATAAAACTAGCTGCTGCCCCAGAAAGGAAAATCAAAACGCTGTACCGAAGAATCGCAGTCAATTGCGGTGGGAAATGCCAATACCAAGTCGGTCGATAAACCCATAGGCTAAACCCAATCACCAGAAGTAAACGAAGATAGTAACCCCCCACCAGATAGTACATAAAGTGAGTAAAGTCATACCACTGCAAGGCAAAGCCCATAATTAGGACCCCAATAAGCAATCGAGGGTATAATTCTTTTAAAAAATTAGCAAAAATCGATTTGAAATGCACCCGTAGCCATGAGTTGAAAATCTCAAAATAGGCCGTTGATATAGCAATGAGAAGAACAAATTCCAAATACGGAAAATCCGCTGTCAAGCTTGTCGGCAAAAGTCCTCCTATAAAATCAGGATTCACTAAGTAAACCCCTGTCAAAAGAGCTATTAGTACCAATGGAGCCAAAATGATAAACCAAAGGAAACTATCTCGTGAACGGGCATCCGCAAAACTTGAGAAAAATTTTATCAGCGCGTGTTGCAGTCCCAAAGACAAAAAAGGCTGTATCAGATTTGAAACAGCCAACAAGCCCACAACCAGCCCTTGGCGACTGTCTCCCATATAAATTGGGTACAAAAACAACACATTGAGGGCACCCACCAAAAAGCCAATTCCAATGGAAAAGAGATTGTAAAAGGATTGTTTTGCAATGATTCCCATGCTTATTTCTTTTGTCTAGAATACCAAAACGCTCCCCCAATACTCAGCAAAAAGAGAAAAAGAGTCACCCAACGAATCTGTGTTCCCAATCGCACAACGGGAGGGTCAAATTCAAATCGAATTTCACTCGCCGATGCTGGTAACCAGACCCCTCTTAGTAAATAATTTACTCTTACGATGGGTTGCTCTTCTGTTCCGATATAGGCCTTCCATCCTTTTTCGTAATAGGCTTCTGAAAAGACCACAAACTGATCTTCTTTGGCTTCATAGGTGTAGAGGAGTTTGTCAGGGTGTTGGGTCTGAATCGAAATTTGAAAACTACTATCAATGGCTATTGGAAGTCGGAAGTCGGAGCTTATGTGTTGGGCGCCAATAACAGCTTGCCTTGAAAGGTCTAATTGTTCCAAAAACTGTAATTCCGTATCGGCATCCTTGGCTACAACTAAGGAATCTACTGGCCAAGCTATCCCCAAAGACTCCGGGTTGATCAAGGCGTTTGATTTGCCTTCTTCCTCATAAAGCACATATTTTACGTTAAGCATATTAAGAATGGCTTCCGTACGGTTGGCTGAGAAAAAATCAAAAACTTCTTGCAAACGACGTGGCTTGGCGCCATGATAACCGCCCAAGGATCGATGAAAATAAGCTGTTCGGGCATTACTCAATTGTGAATTGGAATCATAAACCCGATAGTGTCCATCGTCAGCCATAAGCGTCTGATCGGCAGAAGTAGGTCGAAACGGCTCACTGGCAACACTCTTTCGTACAAATAATTCTCGATTGGTATAGCGTGAGGCAATCTGAAGTAAATCCACCACAATTAGAAGGAACACCAAGCTCAAAGTGATTTGTTTTTTAAGCTTACCTAGAATCCATGCATAGAGCAATCCAAAAAGGGCTCCGCCATAGAGCAAGGCACGAAGCAACTCTTGATTGTATAAAGATTTACGTGCTTTCACAATTTGCTGAAAGATTTCCACTCCATAAACCTGACGCAGATAATTATCCATTCTTCCTTGGAAAGAAAGCATCCCTTTAAGGGCAAATAACAAAAGAATCAAAGAGCCAAAAATGAAGGCTGCTCGAAACAAAAGCTGCCGTTGTTCGTCTTTTGACTTTTTGAAAAAGTTTGACAGTCCCCAGATCGCCAAAATAGGCAAACACAGTTCGAGCAAAACTTGAGCAGAGGAAACCGCTCTGAATTTGCTATATAATGGAAAATAATCAATAAGAAAATGGGTCAGCCAAGGAATATTTTTTCCCCATGAAAGAGCCAGTGATAAGCCCATAACCCAAAGTAATCCCTGTCGCAATGGACCCCGGCTGCTCATTGAGCCAATCAGTGCCAAGAAGAAAAGTGTAATTCCGATATAGGCAGGGGCTTCTAAAATCGGTTGATCTCCCCAATAGGTCGGTACCGCGCTGACAAACCCAGCAGCTTGTTGCGGTGAAGCACCAGCACGAATTAGATAATTATACAAATCACTATCCGTTCCTAGGTCTTCCCGAGAACCCCCTCCTTGAATACGTGGAAAGAGCAATGAAAAGCTTTCAAAAAGCCCGTAGCTATATTGGGTAATATAATCGTACGTAAGTCCTGTGCTTTGCTCTTTTGGACTGCCATCGGGTTGTAAACGAAGCTCTGAGGCCGAACGAGTACTAAATTGACTGTATTCATTAGTGGCTAGCAGCGGTGTTGCATTGAGACCCAGTGCCAAGACTCCTGCGCTAGCAAATAAGCCCATCTGTTGAATAAAACGCGGAAGCTTTTGTTTACGGTAGGCGTCCCAGAGATAAACCAGTCCAAATAAGAGTAAACCAATCAACAGATAATAGGTCATCTGATAGTGATTCGCGCGAAGCTGCATGCCTAAAGCTAAAACGCTTATTAGCCATCCCAACAACCGTTTCTCCTGCAACAAAAGAAAAAACCCAGTCAAGACAAAAGGAAAATAGCCAATCGCTTCTGCCTTTGTGTTATGACCTACCTGTAATATAATGAGCAGATAAGTGGAAAAGCCAAAGGCGCAAGCACCCATGAGGGCATAAAGTCGTTTGAGTCCCAAAACCGTAAAAAGAAGATAGCCTCCCAATAAATAAAGGAATAGTAGATTGGCTGGTCGAGGTAAGATCCTAGTGACATAGTAAAATGGCTGAAGAAAATCGGCTGGATACTGAGCCCCTAACTGAAAGGTGGGCATTCCTAAAAATGCATTATCGATCCAGTAGGTTTCCACGGGAGGATCTGCCGTACGCCCCTCTTGGAGCTGGCGAGACATACTCTTATACTGCTGAATGTCTGACTGCAACAAGACCTTTCCTGACAAAAGAGGGTTGTAAAAAAGAAGAGCAGCGGCTGCCAAAACACCAACCATGACAATATGGGGCACCAATGAACGCAACGATTTTGAATCAATCAATTTCTTCATAGTCGATGTATTCCCCTACATTTTTAGAGTCTGGCCGTTGTTTTTTCTTGGAAGTCTGCTCCTGAGAAGGCTGTGACTGTTGTTGCAAAATATTTTTAACAAAATAGTGAATCACTCCCCTAAGGATGGAACGAAGAAGATAGATTCCCAAAAACAAAAAGACAAGAAATTTGATCACTGATAAAAAGCTTATAAGGCTTTTCAAATGTAGGGAAAGTTGTTAAGATGTTTGGGTTTTCCGAGGCACTTTAAACGAATTCGATTCACAAATTCACGCTATATTGCATCAAAATTGACACCCATGAGGCAACAGTGGTTTTTCTTGCTGTTTGTAGTTTTTTTCGCCCCTTTGTCTGCCCAATATACTGACCAGATCAATTCAAACCGCCCGGGCATGTCTATAGGTGCTTTTGCTGTTGGCAAACGCGTGGTTCAAGTAGAAGCCGGGGCTGCCTTACGAAACTATACACACAATGGTTACAACCAATCCAGTGTGAATGGAACCGTTGGTTTTTTGTCATTGCGATGGGGATTTCTCAAAGAACAGCTAGAGCTTACTTACGAAGGAGCTTTTCTTTGGGATGTTTTACAGAATAGAATGGCTGGGGAACCGATCCAATCAGAACGCAAGGGGTTTTTACAGAATTTTTTGGGCTTAAAATATTTGGTCTATGACCCCTTTCGAGTAGAAGAGGAACCTAATTTATATAGCTATAAGGCCAATAATCGGTTTCGGATTCGAGACTTATTTCCTGCCATCTCTGTTACCTTTGGAGCCAATGTTATCCCCAGCAGCCTAAATCCCTATCCTTACGGAAATGTATTTGCTACGCTTTATCGCCCTATTTTTTATCAGAACATTCTTCAACCAGTCTACGAAGAACCTCTAGTAACCCTTCGAGGGATGATTGCTACTCAATCCCATTTTTTTGAACGTTGGGTTTTTGTCACCAACTTTTCGTATTCACGTATTCTGAGTGATTATCCCGAAATAGGATACATTCTTACCCTCACCCACACTTTTCACCCCCTTTGGTCTGTTTATATCGAAAACCAAGGCATCAGTAGCACCATTTATACAGATTCTATTTTTCGATTAGGGGCTGCCTATCTCTTATTCGACGATTTACAACTAGAGGCTACTCTGGGAACCAATACCAAAAACAGTCCCAACAGTGTGTTTGTCAATGCTGGGGTATCGTACCGACTGGATTTCCACAAAGAGTTTACCTCCGCAGCAGAACGCGAAGCAAAGACGCTTAAAAAAGAAGAAAAAAAACTCAAAAAAACAGCTAAAAAGCTAGGGAAAAAAGAAAAAAAGAGAAACCGCCGTGCTCGTAAAAATCAATCATGATTGAGATTCGAAAAATAGAAAGTCGCATCGAGCTAAAAGCCTTTGTCAAATTTCCATTCCAACTCTATAGGGATAACCCCTATTGGGTTCCTCCCATCATCAAAGAAGAGTTAGAAATGCTCGATAAGGAGGTCAATCCTGTTTTCCAAAACGCCATCGCCCACTATTTTCTAGCCTACAAAGAAGGGCAAATTGTAGGAAGAATTGCGGCTTTTATCAATTGGATTGAAGTTAAAGAACTCAAAAAAAACAAAGTCCGTTTTGGTTGGTTTGATGCTGTAGATGACTTACAGGTTACCGAAAAACTCATGGAACAAGTCATCCAAATTGGACAACAGCACCAAATGACGGCTGTGGAAGGTCCTATGGGGTTTTCCAATATGGATAAAGCAGGAATGCTCATTGAAGGTTTTGAAGAACTCAACACCATGATCACCTGGTACAACGCGCCCTACTATGCCCAGCATTTTGAAAAATTAGGCTACACAAAACAGGCAGAATGGATAGAGTTTGAAATTAAGATTAGTTCTTTTCAGGATTCGCCCGAAAAAGTAAAGCGGTTTTCAAAACTGATCACAGATCGCTACCAGCTTCGTATTTTGAACTTTCATTCTCATAAAGAAATTCTTCCCTATGTCGATGAAATGTTTGATTTGTTGGCCAAGACCTATGACAAGTTGCAAACCTTTGTACCGATTCAAGACTCTCAGATCGAACACTACAAAGAGCGCTATTTGCCTTTTATACATCCAGATTTCATCAAATGTGTTGTGGATGCTAAAGGAGACTTGATTGCTTTTACTATCACCATGCCCTCTTTTTCCAGAGCCTTAAAAAGAATGAATGGCAAGCTATTCCCCTTCGGATTTTTTCACATATTAAAAGCGCGTTACTTCAACAATAGAGCCTCTTTTTATCTCATTGGTGTTCGCCCTGACTATCAGAACAAAGGCATTACAGCCATCATTTTTAATGAAATTCAAAAGACTTTTAATAAGCATGGTATCCGTTTCGTAGAAACCAATCCAGAATTGGTGGAAAATACCGCCATCCAAAAGCTATGGCGCAATTACGAGTATCGTCAGCACAAACGAAGGGCTACTTTTACAAAAGCTATTTCAAAAATCTGATACTAAAGGGATAAATCGCGTCTTGACCGGAAGAAGCTCGCAACGCATTTACAATTGGATACACCAAGCAGAACAACCCCACAGCAATTAAAATTAAAAAGCCGAAACCTAATAAAAAAACGAGAGGAATGGCTATAAGGGAATAGAGAATCATGGACAATTGAAAGTTGGTGATTTGTTTCCCGTGGCGATCCAATTGATATACTTCCTCCTTCTTTACCGACCATATCACTAAGGGCACAATTAAGCCGCCAACACCTGTCAAAAGGTCTAACAATTGGGCTAAATGCATCAATACAATAAGCTGTCTATTTTCTATCATAAATTAAATGTAAGGAATCCATAGAAGAGTCCTCCTTGGAAACTACTATTTTTGCATCATGTTCAACGAAGGAACCATCATCGCACTATCCACTCCGCAAGGTGCTAGCGCCATTGGGATATTGCGTTTGTCGGGGTCGCAAGCTCTTGAGATCGTAAGTTTGCACTTTAAAGCTAAAAATGGAATCCTACTGACTTCCATTGCCTCGCATCAAACCACCCTGGGGATCTTTCATGACAATGGACAGGTCATCGATGAAGTACTTGTTACTCCTTTCATAGCCCCTCGTTCCTACACGGGTGAAACTGTTGTAGAAATTTCTTGTCACGGTTCCCCGTTTATTCTACAACGGATTATGGAACTATGTATTCAAAAGGGAGCGCAAGCAGCACAACCGGGAGCGTTTACTCTTCGGGCCTATTTGAATCAAAAGATGGATTTGAGTCAGGCCGAAGCCGTTTCGGATTTGATAGCAGCAGAATCTGAAGGTGCCCATCGTCTAGCCCTGCAGCAAATGCGAGGTGGTTATTCCCAAGAAATTCAAGAGCTACGCCAACAACTGTTAGATTTCGCTTCCTTGATTGCTTTAGAACTCGATTTTTCAGAAGAAGATGTTGCCTTTGCCGACCGTAAAGAACTCTCCAAACTACTCCATACCCTAGAAAATAAGCTCAAGAAACTAGCCGATTCCTTTACCCAAGGAAGTGTCATAAAAAAGGGAATTCCGATTGCTATCGTAGGAAAGCCGAATGCTGGCAAATCTTCCTTACTCAATGCTCTTTTGAACGAAGAACGCGCCATTGTTTCTGACATTGCAGGAACCACTCGTGACAGTATTGAGGATACCCTAACCCTAGAAGGGTATAGTTTTCGATTCATTGATACGGCAGGTTTACGAAACACCACAGATTCTATTGAAGCTATTGGAGTCCAAAAAGCCTTAGAAAAAATGGCTATGGCTCAAATAATCCTCTATGTTTACGATGCTACGGATGCCGACTTAAATCTTGAAAAAGAGATCGAAAACCTGAAAGGGGATGGACAGGTTATTTTGATTCAAAACAAAATTGATTTATTAACCTCTGACGAAGAACAACCTCCTACTTTTAAAAAGCATCTACATCTAGCCCTTTCCACCAAGCAAGAAAATACTCTTGACAGGCTAAAAAAATTGCTTGTTGAGCTTCAACAACAAAATTTTTCCCAATCCGATATTATAGTCAGTAATATGCGGCACTACACCGCAATCCAGAATACACTGGAAGCCCTGGACGCCATCAAAACAGGAATGGCTAATGATATCCCCTCAGACTTATTAAGCATTGATCTTAATGTCGCACTTGATGCCTTAGGAGCTATAACAGGAGAAGTAAATACCGAAGACCTCCTTGGAAATATTTTTTCTAAATTTTGTATTGGAAAGTGATGTAGATATCTTTTAGCTGTTTTTAACTATTTTAGCTCTTCAAAGGCCCTTATTTGTAGTGTATTTAGCACTTTTTAACCATTTTTTACTGTTTTATGTTTGTACTATAATTGTACTACTACTATATTTGTAGTACAAATAGTACTACTATGGCAACTCATTATAAGACCGTTAAAGCGTATTACAACAAGCATAAAAACCAATGGTGTTGGTTCTACAGAGGCAAGGCTATATACTTAGGTACGGATGAGAACGGAATTAAAAAGTATAAGACACCTCAAAGGAAAATACCTATTAAACTAGGTGGCTCATCATATCACAGAACATATGACCCTACTCTTAAAGTAGATATAAACCTAACTAAGGAACAGCAGCAGCATAATAAGAAGCTAGACACTATTATACGCAGAAAGGAAGCTATAAAGCAGGAAGAACTTCTTATAAAAGGTGTTGCAGATATAGAGGTAAACCCTAAGGCTGCACTATCAGTAGCAGACTGGCTATTTGAATATGCAGATAGGTATTCTAAAAAGGCAACAAGAAGCACCTATACAGTATTGGCCAACAAAGTAAGGAAGTTTGGTAACCCTAAGTGGTTTGAGTTTGATGCTAG
>Ga0066605_10002734_pt1 | contig 11012 bp, 5 predicted proteins | sample SaaInlLV_DNA_10m_FD_60385 | JGI IMG/M metagenome (GOLD analysis project Ga0066605, IMG submission 60385) | Marine microbial communities from expanding oxygen minimum zones in the Saanich Inlet - SI075_LV_DNA_10m | ecosystem: Environmental > Aquatic > Marine > Unclassified | place: British... | reverse complement strand
TTATCCGACGATGGTGGAAATGGCGGGCAATCAATGGCTGCCTTCAGAACAGGCGCACCCATTGGACGGGGAGTCGTTTGCGGCGACGCTGCGCCAGCCTAATACACAGAATAAACGCGGCCCGATTTTCTACCTGTTTCCCGGCTACATGGATTACCGTGCTCAGCCCTGCGTGGTCGCCATCGACGAGTCGGCTGGCAAGCGCTACAAGTTACTCTATTTCTACGAAGCAGACGCTTGGGAACTCTACAACCTGAGCGATGATATCGGCGAGCAGCGTAACCTGATTCAGAACAAACCAGAACTCGCCGGTGAGCTGTCGAAAAAGATCCGCGCCTGGCTCACGCAGCAGCATCCCACATGGAAACCGAAATATCCGCTGGATAAACAGAGCAGCAAGTCGGTCGGGCCGCCAGCGCTACTGCGCTGAGTGCGTGAAACAGGTGCAGTATGGATGAAGTCTGGCATTCCGCTGGTTTTTACCCGCCAGTATGACAGTGCCGCTGTGTTGCCTAAATAATTTGAAATGGATCATTGCTCAAACCATTGTTGGTTAATACTAACAACGCAGATGGAACTAAAATGTATGAGAAATAAAATTTGCTATGTGTTGATTGCACTTTGGGTAGCCTGTGCTGTCCCGCAGTCTGTTGCGGAGGAAGTGAAGCCGAATGTGGTTTTGATTCTGATCGACGACCTCGGTTGGCAAGATGTGAAGTGCTATGACATCGACAAGCCTTCGCCGATGGAGACGCCAAATATCGATGCGCTGGCTAAAAAGGGCATTCTGTTTTGGCAGGCTTATTCACCTGCGCCCGTCTGTGCGCCCAGTCGTGCGGCGATCTTGAGTGGCAATCATCCCGCACGCGGTGAGATGACTTCAGTGGCGGGGGGCTATCCGCCACATGCGGGCCATCCGAATTCGGCGCAAATTGCTCCTTTTTATACAGCTCGTATGCCCATCGATCAGTTCAGCTTGGCCGAAGCCATGAAGGCGAATGGCTACGTGACAGCACACAGCGGGAAATGGCATATTTCGAAACATCATTACGATTATCCAACGCCATTTTATCATGGCTTTGACCAGTCGACGCATCATCGCGGGGTTCAGTGCACGATGACGCCAGATCGCCTCACTGGATTTGCGACCACAGATCCTAAGGATCCATATCGTCTGGATGAAAATGGTATGCCTTTCGACGTTCCACAGGATGCTGCCTTGAACTTTATTAAGGCGAGTAAAGATCAGCCCTTCTTTTTGTATTACGCCACGTGGTTGGTGCATGCGCCGATTGTAATGCGCAGCGAAGCCTTATTAAGGAAGTATGAACAGAAGCTTGGCGTGACCCTGACTGAAGAGCATGCCAAGACATGGAAAACCCCTGGGCAAACGAATCCATTTTATTGCGCGATGGTGGAGCAACTCGACTATTACCTTGGTCAGATTTTCACCTATCTAGAAACGACTGAGGATCCTCGACGACCTGGGCACAAGTTGATTGAAAATACCTATATCATCTTTAGCTCCGACAATGGTGGGATGGAAGGCACTCATGAGGAAATCTATACGGATAACTTTCCGCTAGACCGTGGGAAAATTTCATTGCGCGAAGGCGGCGTTCGGGTGCCGTTGATCATCACGGGGCCAGACATTCCGCAGGACGTGCAGACCGATGTGATGGCCAATGGTCTTGATTTCTATCCGACGATTCTATCGCTGATCGGTGCAGAGAAGCCTCTAGATAAGTATTTTGATGGTTGTGATCTTGCGCCCTTGCTGACCCAAGATCCGATGAATCGTGATTTAGTGCGCGATGCGGACGGGCAGGTGCGTGATACTATGATGTGGCATTTTCCGCAGATGGAGAATTCCTCATCGATCCGTGTTGGGGATTACAAATTGATGCGCAAGTATCAAGGATTAGCGCCCGCGATCACATTGAATCGATTGTATGAAACTGAAGGCGGCAAGGCTGTCCGAGCTGACATCGAGGAGGCTAAGGATCTGTCTTCTGAAATGCCCGAGAAAACTGCTGAGCTGGATGCGCTCTTGACGCAGATGATTGTGGAAACGGGCGGACGCATGCCTTATTGGAACCCGAACGCCAATGCTGAACTTCCCAATAAGAAAAAGGCGCCCGTGGTGCTTTCCATGGGGCAACGAGAGGGGCAGGTGGGACTTGCTTATCGTAATAATGGAGCAGAGCTGGAGCATGCAGACCTGATCTACACACCCAATGATGGCCGTGAATGGCTCAGGATTTCAGGGGAGATTAAGGAGAATGATCGTGTGTTGTTTGATTTGCCAAGTGGGGCGACTCACTACTTTGTGAATCTAGTCGATGTGAATAACTTCATGGTGATTCACCCAGCGATTGATCGGGTGATGATGCGCAAAGAGGGGTTAGAGTTTAGTGATGTCGCGCAATCGGCAGGCTACCCCGCAGCGACGGCTGGAAACCCAGTTGATTTTGGTGAACTGTATCAACAGCGCATCACACCAAACGAAGGGCGCACTGTTCTTGGAGCCTTCGATTTTAGGACAATGGACCCGCGTTTAAATACCACGGACAAAGGTATCTCCATCCTGCCTGTGTCTGGCTCAACCGGCGGAAGCAGTCTTGAGCTGCGAGAAGTCGAAGGGCTTGAGCGTGAGTGGATGCCGCTTGTCAGCACGGAGATGCGTTTTTCGTTGGGTCTAAAGTCTGGTCAATTTAGGGCGGATCTTGATTTCATCTTAGATGCGGACGCACCAGGAGCGCTGCGGCTATCCTTTAAAGATGCTGAGAAGCGGATCCATGCTGGTGATGTGATGATCAATCGCGATGGGGTCAAAGTGGAAGGCCGAAATGTGGCGGGGATTCAAGCTGGCAAGTGGTATCACTTAGAGATGTCGGGGCAGTTTGGTGTCGGCAGTGATAAGCATTTGCGGGTGCGTGTGATGGATCAAGGCGGTAACACATGGTCATCGGCAGTGCCTTACTCACACTATGGTTTCGAGCAACCCAGTAGTTTGGAGATCATTGGTCTTGGGGCCGAAGGGAGCGTTGTGCGGATCGACCATTTTATTGTGACTGTTGAAGAATAAGCACGTGTCGCCGCATTTTGTCTGTGAGCTGACGTCCTAGTTGTAGTGTATCCGCATCGCGGATGCCATTGGTATTCGTTAGGAGTCGAAATCCTTAAGGAGGTAGTTTAACTATCTCGTGATAAGAGTCCGAGCTTATACGCGCGGTTGACTGCAGCGGGGGCGTTGGAGGCATTCAGCTTATTGTAGATGTGGGCGACGTGGGTGTCGACGGTGCTGTAGCTAATGTTGAGTTGCTCGCAGATCTTTTTCTTAACGAGGCCTTCTGCAAGTAAGGTGAGGATTTCGAACTCTCGTTTGCTGAGTAATTCTTCGGGCTCACTGTCTGGGAGTTTTGTTTGTAAAGTCTCAATGATCAAGCGAGCCACGCCAGCCTCCAGTGAGGCACCGCCCGACATGACGTTGCGAATTCCGTCGATCAATTGATCGGCCCGTGTGGATTTAAGCAGATAACCTGCTGCGCCGAGTTTGATGGCTGTTAATATGTCGGCCTTGGCATCGGACTGTGTGAGGATGATGACTTTGGCGTCGGGTAAGGCTTTTAGGAACCAAGGCAGTGCTTCGAGGCCGTCCATACCGGGCAGACGTAGATCGAGCAGAATGAGGTCGGCGACTTTTCTGGTTTTATGATCTTCTAGGCTGCGTAGTGCGATCTCGGGTGTGCTAAACTGACTGACTAGTTCGATGTCTGGCTCGACTTCCAGCGCGTGTTCGATTACGGAGCGGTAGTCGCGATTATCTTCGACTAGCATTGTGCGGATTATTGTTGGCATAGCTCTTTGGGGTGGAGTGGGAGATTAGAGTTCGGCGACTTTATGACGCTGTAGAATGTTCCGGACGCAAGCGACGTCTAAAGTGTAAGTGTAGTATGATTTGAGTGCCACTGGGGGCATGCTGTTTGGCGGAGACTTTTCCGCTCAGAAATCGTGCGCGGCGTTTGAGTGAAGGAGGTATGTCGCCATTCAGGCCGTTGCCGTTATCGGTAATGCTTAACGTCAATTCTGTTTCGTTGGTCGTTAGTCGAGTCGTCACCTGTGTCGCTCCAGAGTGGCGGATAATATTGGTCAGGCACTCTTTGTAGAACAGAAAAAGGTCGATGCGTTTACGGGCAGAGAGTTGCGCGAGCATCGATTCGCCGTCGAAGAATAAGTCGTGGTCGAGGTCGCCGGTGAGGCGATCCGCAGTGCGTCGCATGTTCTCCGTTATGTCGATGTAGCGTTTCTCGTCTTCCAGCATATTGACGCAGTAGCGCGCCGCGCGGCCTGTTCGATCTGTAATCTCACGCATGCGGTGCACTAACTTATTCAATCGCTCAGGGGAGGCGTGTGCCTTTTCGACGAGGTCGCCCAGCATACCGATAGCATGCAGGTTTGCGCCCAATTCATCGTGTAGATCCGCAGCAATGCGTTCGCGTGTGCGAAAGATGGCACGCTGGCGAAGATTGCGCTGTATCAGCACGGTAATGATGACGACTGCAGCGATCAGCGCAAACAACCAGCTCATGATGCGAACGGTGTTCTTTTGACGGGCATAGTGGCGCTGCTGTTCGGCGACTACCAGTGGTCGTTCTGTTTCCAATTCGTGGCGTTCGGCCAATTCTTTGAGCCAGTCGCGTATGGGCAGAATGTTGCCATACAGATTACGCCCATCTGTAAGGGCAGTCAGTGGGCGATACTGGTCAAAGAGCATTTCGTCGATGTGAACCTGCTTGCCTGCCGCCACGTTGCGGCCTTCGGAGTGAACCTCGATTTCGGCAAATCCGATTCGCGGCAGGCTTTGTCCCCTGTAGTGGAAGAGGTAGGGATCCAATGCGGTCAGTCGAATATATCGACAACTGGCAGCGGGGAAGTTCCACATCATGATAGGACTGAGGTCGTATGCGCTCTTAGCCTCGACTTCCAGTAGTGTCCGCGCGTCCGAGAAATCGGCCTGATTGGCGCCTTCAATCAGCAGCTTGCGCGGCATGCCGACACCATCGGGCATGCCTTGAGGCACGGTGTCGCCTTGATCAATCAAATGCAGGTGGATGCTCGATACGGGGAGGCTTTGTTGCAGGTCAATCATTGGCGCAGGTAATAGGGCTTGAGAGACTGGGCTCAGGTAGGCGATACTTTGCTCGCCTGCGGCGGCGTGCATCAGGTAGGGGAGTGAGCCGTCTGTGAGGAATCGTAATTGCCATTCGTCATTGTCGTAGGGCCACGTGCGCGAAGAGCTGACGGGGCGGCGCAAAGCGACATTTTGTGTGTCACTGAAAACTAGCACTTCTGCGAATTGCATCAGGAGCCTGCCGTCAAAAGAGCGGGGGGAGAGTTGCTCGCTTTCAATGCGGATTTTGGAGGCGACCTTACCAAAGATGGGCACAATCAGGGGCGCCGTGCGAGGTAAGTCTTTGTCGGTGGTTTGCACTTGCGCGAGGACGTCGCCGTCTTCGTTTAAGATCCGAAAGGCTTTCGGGAAGGCATCCGAACGGAAGTCTGCTTGTGAGTCGCGCCAGATGGTAGGCACCAGCACCACCTCATCGATCGAAACGGAGGCCTGTAGGTCGATTTCAACCCAAGACGGCTCGCTGGCATCTGTGGTGACAAATGAGCGGTAGCCGATGGGGCCGATCCCGCTCCGCAGCGTGCTGTGAGCCAATTGGCCGAGTCGGGTATCAATTGCCTGTAGGCGCTGCTCTAATTGCGCGAGGGACAGATTCTGGTGAACAGGCTCTGCCGAGCTTGCTGTTGTCAGCAGGGGGATCAGCAGGGGGAGTAATCTATATAAGCGCCGTGACATTCTTGTATTTGTGCAGCAGGCGGATGGACAGTCGATACTGCTTTTCACATAGGGGACATTACTATGAAAATAAAATGCTCCGCATCGGGTAAATACACGATTAGCGAGAATTTAATTTAGAGTATGTTAACAATCTTTTTTTAAGCTGAGTGCCTTTACGCTGCCGAAAATATCCCCGAATAATAATGGTGGCGGTCTCACTATCAACAATGGCGGTACGCTCAATATCAGTGGCGGAGACCACATATTCAATGAACGCGCTGTTTTGAACGCCGGCAGCATCTTCCGGGTGACGGGCAGCACATCCACCATCCGTATGAATCAGATTGGCACCTCCAATGGCACGTTTGATTTTGTTTTTGATACAGCTGGCGTGAGCACCATTACCGGTGACTTGGGTTTCTCGTGGCTTAGTCTGACGAAAGCCTCTGTTTCGGTGGATGGTTCAGGCTATACTGGTGGTGCCGACTCATTTACCCTGTTCGATGGCAATGCCTCCGGAAACACGCCTCCTTCGGGTAATTTCACCATTGCTGGCCTGGGCGCTGAGGGTGTTGGCTGGACCTTGGATATTACTAACAGTACTGCTGGTGGTGCAAACGATACCATTATTTTGAACGTCATTCCCGAGCCCGGCACTTACGCGCTGCTCGGCGGTCTGCTGGCTTTGAGCCACGTGATGGTTCGTCGCCGCAGAGCTTAAGGCTTTCAAGTTTATAGTTTAGGAAATCGGCTTAGAGTCGGTTCATATTTAGAAAGCGTCCGGAGCAATTCGGGCGCTTTTTGCTATGTGGAGATTAGGGGCGATGTGATACCATTTCTCATAAATTTTGCGCATTTCAATACTGAAGGGAAATGCTCCGTCATTTCCATGCGTAATAATCAGAATTCGCTTATGATTCAGGCGGAAACGACGGAGCGTTTCCCTCCACAGATCTAGTTTGATTCCGTTTAATATGCATTATTTTTCAAAAATGGTATGACTTCTCGTCGGGGATGATTCACATGTATTTTATGGTATTTGCCCCGTCTTTTTCTGATGTGCAGTGGTGATCAAAAAATAAATGTCGAAAATCAGGTAAATACACGATGTGCGCCTGTGTTGTTAATGCTATCATGTCTTCCTGTTTACTCTTAGTCGATTGATTCACCCCTAAAAAAAAAGAACCTTAAAAATATGAAAAAACAATTAATTGGAATTTTTAGCCTAGCTGCTTTGGCGAGTAGTGCGCTGGTGGCCGAAGTCACCCTTATCGACGAGCTGAACGGCACGAATGACGGCACCACGCTATCTACCACTGGGTTTACACGCGATACGAGTGGCTGGCATAAGTCAGGTGGGAGCGCATGGGCACATGGAACAGGGAATTCGTGGCTTTATAATACCAACAGTGCGAGTAATAATAATACCAGCGATGGTGCCATGGCGCAGATTGTTAATCTAAGCAGTCTCGGATTGACGAGTGAGAACCAACTTCAGGTCAACATGACTTACAATGCTTGGAATGGAACCACACCTATTGATGTGTACGTCCACGTATGGGGCTTGGTTGACCAGGGTTCGACCGCTGCATCCGATTTCGCTAACTTGGGTGCCCAAAATGGCGCTATGTGGGGGCAGAACCTAGATCAGTTCGATTATTATAATTTAGGGAGTGGCGTCAAATTTACAACTGGTGGTGGCGGTGAAGCTGATGGAGGTGCAGCCGCGATCAAACTATTGGATCAAGACACGGGAACTGGACTAATCGGAGATGCGGTGGCTTACTCTTCAACGATTAGTCTCAGCGGATATAGTTTGGACACACTTGCGCAGTATGATTATTTTGTTATTGGCATTGCTAAAAACGTGACGGTTAGTACCGATAATGGATTTGCGATACATGATATTAAGGTCACTGCTGTCCCAGAGCCAAGCACCTACGGACTCATCGGCGGTCTACTCGCATTGAGCTCAGTCATGCTACGCCGCCGCACTTAGTCGCTGCACTTCAGCGCAGAGTGATTTAATTTTGCAAAGCGTCCGGATCAATCCGGACGCTTTTTTTAGTTTTCGCTACTGCTGACATAAATTTAAAAAAAGTTTGATCTGGTATTGCAGGTGCGTTCCGTGCGGCACGATGCTTCGAATGACTCAGCCAACAGAACGCAGTGCGGACCGAGCACCCACGGGCATAATATCGGTGCAGCGCCTCACCTTACAATAAGATCAAAGCTTTATGATACGGTATGTTAACTGGTCCCCGATGAACACCTCTTCCGCTTTAAAACTCGTCTCACTGGTCGTGGCTTTACTGACCTGTGCATCTCTTGCGCAGGCGACGCGTCCGGCGCAGCCGAACTTCCTATTGATCCTAGCCGATGACCTAGGCTGGCAGGACGTCAAGGTGTATGACTTGATGGAAACCGCAGTGGTCAATGGCTTCGGTGGGACGAATGTCTTTGAGACGCCTCACATGGATCAGTTGGCAACGGAAGGGGTGCTCTTTACCAATGCGTATTCGCCTGCACCAACCTGTGCGCCGAGTCGTGTGGCGATTATGTCAGGGAAGCATCCTGGCCGCAGCGATGTCACGCATGTTTCGGGCGGGAAATGCCCGAAGGCTTCGAGCGTCAATGCCAGCGGAATCACCCCGCACTATCGCAGTAGCCTGCAGGATGAGGAGATCTCGCTGGCGGAAATGCTACAAGCCGCGGGCTATTACACGGGTGTATTTGGTAAATGGCACATGTCTCCCGATGGGCATCATAGTAGTTTCCCACTTCCGACCGATCAAGGCTTTGATGAGTCTTACAATGGGCGGGGCGTGCAGAGCGGTATGGATCGTCTAACTGGATTTGCGACGACTTCACCTACGGATCCCTACCAACTGGATAGCAATGGCATGGCGACCGACCCCGTGACGCAAGAGGCACTGAGCTTTCTTGCAGATTCGGTGACACAAGAAGAAGCCTTCTTCTGTTATTATTCGACTTGGCTGGTGCACGGACCCTGGCAAATGCGCACCGAAAGTCTGTTGCAGAAGTATGCCGGACTGATGGGCTACAGCTACCCGCTGGACGGCTCTGAGATATTTGCCGCGGGGCAGAACAATCCCTACTATGCAGCGATGGTGGAGAGCCTGGATTATTACATCAACCAGATCATCACCTACTTGGAAAACACCGACGATCCGCGTTGGCCGGGGCACAAGCTGATCGAAAATACCTATATTGTGCTGACCTCGGACAATGGCGGTATGGAGAATGGAGAGTATGGGGGCGGAAAGGTGACGGACAACTACCCACTGGATCAAGGCAAAATTTCGATCAAAGAAGGGGGCACGCGTGTACCGTTTATGCTCAGGGGGCCAGGTATCGCATCGAATACGGTTAGCGATGCGGTGATCAACGGATTGGATTTGTATCCGACCTTCTTGGCCTTGGCGGGCATTTCGATTCCGAGCGAGCGCTTGGATGGCTGTGACCTCAGTGATCTGTGGCTCAATGATCCACAGGATGGTGCACGCATTCTCGAAGCTTCTGGCGAGGTGCGTGAATCGATGTTTTGGCACTTTCCACACTCGGGACGTGTGGCGAGCACGATACTTAAGGACGGTTGGAAGTTGTATAAAAATTATGACTATTTGTGGAACGGGGCCGCCGCTCAGCAGTACTCGCTCTATCGGATCTACAATGCCAATAGTGACGCAGTCGATCTTGGAGAGATGACCGATTTGATCGATACGCAGCCGACGGTGGCGAACGAACTGAAGGCGGAAATTGAAGCCTGGATCGAAGAGGTGGATGCGCGGCCCGCGTATTTGAATCCCAAGAAGGGCACACTGCCGCTGACGGATCAGAGTCTGACGATCCTCGGAGCCGGCCATGACGACACGGTGGCATGGGTGAGTTGGAATACAGATTTGGCGAAGGTAAAGTATCTCGACCTACTTTATACCAAGTCTGCGACGGCCGATGGCAACGAGGAATGGTTCAAGGTGCCGGTGCCGTTCTCACACGATCAGGGCTGGGCGGAAGTTGCGATTCCCGATGGGGCGCAGAGCTTTTTCTTCACGCTGGTGGATGAGAATAATTTTTTTGTGAGCTCGGTCGATCTGACCGGGCATGGCGGGTATGATTCGGCAGTGGTGCCGTTGTATTCCTGGTTGCCGGCAAATAGCGCGACCTTGGCCGATGTCGGCACGACCTACCCGACGGGGGATGTGATTTGGGGCAATACGGTGAATGGGGCAGAGGTCGCGCTCCGCGACGATGTGGATGAAAATAGTCTGGTCGTTTTGGAAGACTCTTTTTCAATCAATACGCTGACGAATGATGGCGCTCTCAATCAGGATGATGCCGGTTGGCATGCGGGGAGTGGTTGGGGGCTCGGCACCACAAACGGATGGCTTTATAACACAAATGTAAATGCCGGCTCTACCAGTGATGGCGCGTTGGCTCAAATCGTCGACCTCTCCGGCAAGGGCTTGACGGACGAGAGCCAACTGCACGTGGAGTTCGATTTTGTTTCGTGGGATGGAGCGAATGACTCCGATGATATTTACGTGCATGTTTTGGGGTTGGTGGACAATACCGCTTCCGGCACGGCATCGATTGCCAACTTAGGGGCGCAAGATGGTAATATGTGGGCCAATGCCGTCACGAATGGCTTTAGCGTCACCAATCTGGGGGATGGCAGTTTGATGACTGCTGGGGGAGACAGCGTCGCTGCCTCGGCCGCGATTCAGCTGCTGGATCAGGATTCGGGCAGCGGCTCGGAAGGATCTGCGATCCATGTCAGAAGCAGCTTCGATTTGAGCGCGTATGCTGTGGATACATTGGCCGGCTACGATTACTTTGTGATTGGTTTTACCCGAAACCCAGGGGCGGGTGACAATAAATTCGCCCTGTATAATGTGGCTGTGACGGTGACACCCGAGCCCAATACATCTCTGGTGGGGCAGACCTTTAGCGTGACGGATCCGACCAATGTCACGGCCTTAAGTTTGCAGGCATCCCAGAATACGACTGTGGGGAGTTCCGATTCGGCGGAACTGTATCTCTGGGTCGGACGCTATGAAAGTGGGGCGCCCAGCACCGACTTGTTCCGCACACGAGTCTATGAGAAAGTGGACATGCGAGACGTCGCATTGACTGCGGATCA